>Ga0209023_10000143_pt1 | contig 124697 bp, 108 predicted proteins | sample LakOneMetagenome_FD_187468 | JGI IMG/M metagenome (GOLD analysis project Ga0209023, IMG submission 187468) | Freshwater and sediment microbial communities from Lake Erie, Canada (SPAdes) (version 2) | ecosystem: Environmental > Aquatic > Freshwater > Lentic | place: Lake Erie, Canada...
AGGGCGAGATTATGATTCGTCATGAAAGCGGTGGGAAAAGTTGATTTTGTTGGTCGCACAACAAGTCTAGCTCTTCTTTACCGCTTTCTTGTTTTCAGGATCAGTTCCCGCTAATCCGTGATGAACCTTTTTTTTCGCCGCGGCGCCCTGCCCCGGTCGATTCCCGCTTCGCTGCTTCCTTTGGTACCAGCATAATGCAGTTCGGCCAACACGTGGCGCGCGTCGCGCAAGCGTGCGCGGGGCGCCATATAAAAAGCCCCGGCAGTCCGGGGCTTCTTTCATAAGCAAGAGGCGCGCAGCGGATTACATCTGCTCGATCATCACTTCGCCGAAGCCCGAGCACGAGACCTGGGTCGCGCCTTCCATCAGGCGCGCGAAGTCGTAGGTGACCTTTTTCGAGGTGATCGCCCGCTCCATCGAACTGATGATCAGGTCGGCGGCTTCCGTCCAGCCCATGTGGCGCAGCATCATCTCGGCCGACAGGATCAGCGAGCCCGGGTTCACGTAGTCCTTGCCGGCGTACTTCGGCGCGGTGCCGTGGGTGGCCTCGAACATGGCCACCGAATCCGACATGTTGGCGCCCGGCGCGATGCCGATGCCGCCGACCTGGGCCGCCAGCGCGTCCGAGATGTAGTCGCCGTTCAGGTTCAGGGTGGCGATCACGCTGTACTCGGCCGGACGCAGCAGGATCTGCTGCAGGAAGGCGTCGGCGATCGAATCCTTGATCGTGATCTCGCGGCCGCTCTTCGGGTTCTTGAACTTGCACCATGGGCCGCCGTCGATCAGCTCGGCGCCGAACTCCTTCTGGGCCAGCGCATAACCCCAGTCGCGAAAACCCCCTTCGGTGTACTTCATGATGTTGCCCTTGTGGACCAGGGTCACCGAAGGCTTGTCGTTGTCGATCGCGTACTGGATCGCCTTGCGCACCAGGCGCTCGGTGCCTTCGCGCGAGACCGGCTTGATGCCGAGGCCCGAGGTCTCCGGGAAGCGGATCTTCTTGACGCCCATCTCTTCGGTCAAGAACTTGATCACTTTCTTGACGCCGTCCGAGCCCTCGGCCCATTCGATGCCGGCATAAATGTCTTCCGAGTTCTCGCGGAAGATCACCATGTCGGTTTTTTCCGGCTGCTTCAGCGGCGACGGCACGCCGGCGAAGTAGCGCACCGGACGCAGGCAGACATACAGGTCGAGTTCCTGGCGCAGCGCCACGTTGAGCGAGCGGATGCCGCCGCCGACCGGGGTAGTCAGGGGGCCCTTGATCGAGACCACGTAATCCTTCACCACTTCCAGGGTTTCCGCCGGCAGCCAGACGTCGGGACCGTATACATTGGTCGACTTCTCGCCGGCATAGATTTCCATCCAGCTGATCTTGCGGCGACCACCGTAGGCCTTTTCCACGGCCGCATCGACCACCTTGAGCATGACCGGCGTGATGTCGACGCCGGTGCCGTCACCCTCGATGTAGGGAATGATCGGATTATCGGGCACGCTCAGCCTGAAGTCGGCATTGACCGTGATTTTCTGGCCGTCGGCCGGGACCTTGATATGTTGGAACATCGTGCTCTCCCAAGTCGTTGCAGTCAGGCCTGCCTGCAGTATGAACTACAATGTGGAAACCGCGCCCAAGTCTTGTATAAGACGCTCGGAGCGCCTTGCATTATGCACCAGTATTTTCCAAGGCGCCACGCAGCACCTTTTATCGCCCTATTCCTGATTCATGCCTCTGATCCTGTTCAATAAACCCTTCCAGGTCCTGTGCCAATTCTCCGGCGAGGATGGCCGCGAGACGCTGGCCAACTACCTGGACATCCCCAATATCTACCCTGCCGGGCGCCTGGACGCCGACAGCGAAGGCCTGATGCTGCTGACCGACGACGGCAAGCTGCAGCACAAGATCGCGCATCCGGACCACAAGGAAGCCAAGACCTACCTGGTGCAGGTGGAGGGGGTGGCCGACGCCGCGCTACTCTCCCGGCTGCAGGCGCCGCTCGACCTGGGGGATTTCGTGACCAAACCGTGCAAGGCGGTGCGCATTGCGGAGCCGGCCTGGCTGTGGCCGCGCAACCCGCCGATCCGGGTGCGGCAGGACAAGCCGACCAGCTGGATCGCGATCACGCTGGAGGAAGGCAAGAACCGGCAGGTGCGCCGGATGACGGCGGCGGTGGGCTTGCCGACCTTGCGGCTGGTGCGCTCGAGTATCGGGCCGTTTTCGCTGGCGACGCATCCGTTGATGCCGGGGGAGTTTGTCGAGGTCCCGACATCCTCGTTGCGCTGACCGATAGGACTTAGTACCACCTCCCTATGAGTCGTCATCCCGGCGCAGGCCGGGATCCAAGTTTCCATGCGTGTTGCAAACGCTCGCGTGCACCCGCTAACGTGACGCGACGAACTTGGGTTCCGGCCTTCGCCGGAAGTCGTAGGTCCCAGTGGGGCGTACGACGGTTTTAGGGCTAGGTGAACAAAAAAACGCCGGCGTATAGCCGGCGTTCTTGTTTGCTACGTGGCGTATCAAGCCGAGCGCATCAAGCCGCGAACGACTCCAGCGCTGCGTTGAAGGTCACGCTCGGACGCATCACCGCCTTCACCTTGGCATCATCCGCCTTGTAGTAGCCGCCGATATCGACCGCCTTGCCCTGCACTTCCAGCAGTTCCTGGACGATCTTGGCTTCGTTCTCGGCCAGCTGCCTGGCCAGCGGCGCGAACTTGGCTGCCAGCTCGGCATCCTCGGTCTGCGCGGCCAGTTCCTGAGCCCAGTACATCGACAGGTAGAACTGGCTGCCGCGGTTGTCGAGTTCGCCGGTCTTCGGCGACGGCGACTTGCGGTTGTCCAGCAGCTTGCCGGTGGCGGCGTCCAGGGTCTTGGCCAGCACCTTGGCTTTGTTGTTGCCGGTCTTGATGCCGAGGTCTTCCAGCGACACGGCCAGCGCCAGGAATTCGCCCAGCGAATCCCAACGCAGGTGATTCTCTTCCGTCAGCTGCTGCACGTGCTTGGGAGCCGAGCCGCCCGCGCCGGTTTCGTACATGCCGCCGCCGGCCATCAGCGGAACGATCGACAGCATCTTGGCCGAGGTGCCCAGTTCCAGGATCGGGAACAGGTCGGTCAGGTAGTCGCGCAGGATGTTGCCGGTCACCGAGATGGTGTCCAGGCCGCGCTTGACGCGCTCCAGGGTGTAGCGCATCGCACGGACCTGCGACATGATCTGGATGTCAAGGCCGGTGATGTCGTGGTCCTTCAGGTAGGTCTTGACCTTCTTGATCAGCTCGTTCTCGTGCGGACGGTAGGGGTCGAGCCAGAACACGGCCGGCATGCCCGAGTTGCGCGCGCGGGTGACCGCCAGCTTGACCCAGTCGCGGATCGCCGCGTCCTTGGTCTGGCACATGCGCCAGATGTCGCCGGTTTCCACGTTCTGGCTCATCAGGACTTCGCCAGTGGCGAGGTCGGTGATGTTGGCCACGCCGTCTTCCGGGATCTCGAAGGTCTTGTCGTGCGAGCCGTATTCCTCGGCCTGCTGCGCCATCAGGCCCACGTTCGGGACGGTGCCCATGGTCTTCGGATCGAAAGCGCCGTGCCATTTGCAGAAGTTGATCACTTCCTGGTAGATGCGGGCGAAGGTCGATTCCGGGATGACTGCCTTGACTTCCTTCAGGCGGCCGTCGGCGCCGTACATCTTGCCGCCGGCGCGGATCATCGCAGGCATCGATGCGTCGACGATCACGTCGTTCGGCGAGTGGAAGTTGGTGATGCCCTTGGCCGAGTCGACCATGGCCAGCGCCGGGCGGTGTTCCTGGCAGGCGTGCAGGTCGCGCTCGATTTCTTCGCGCTGCGAGGCCGGCAGGTCGGCGATCTTGTTGTAGAGATCAGCCATGCCGTTGTTGACGTTGATGCCGAGGCTGTCGAACAGGGCGCCGTGCTTCTCGAACGCTTCCTTGTAGAACATGCGCACGCAGTGGCCGAACACGATCGGGTGCGAGACCTTCATCATGGTCGCTTTCACGTGCAGCGAGAACAGCACGCCGGTGTTCTTGGCGTCTTCGATCTGCTTTTCGTAGAAGGCCAGCAGGGCCTTGCGGCTCATGAACATCGAATCGATGATCTCGCCGTCCAGCAGGGAGACTTTCTGCTTCAGGACGATGGTCTGGCCCGACTTGGTGACCAGTTCCATCTTGACGTCGCGCGCCTTGTCCAGAGTCATCGACTTCTCGCCATGGTAGAAGTCGCCGCCGGTCATGTGCGACACGTGGGTGCGCGAGGCCGGCGACCATTCGCCCATCGAGTGCGGGTTCTTGCGTGCGTATTCCTTGACCGCTTTCGGCGCACGGCGGTCGGAGTTACCTTCGCGCAGGACCGGGTTCACGGACGAGCCGATGCACTTGGCGTACTTGGCCTTGATGGCCTTTTCTTCGTCGGTCTTCGGATCGGCCGGGTAGTCGGGCAGGTTGTAGCCCTTGGCCTGCAGTTCCTTGATGGCGGCATTCAATTGGCCCACCGAGGCCGAGATGTTCGGCAGCTTGATGATGTTGGCGTCCGGCTCCAGGGTCTTCTTGCCCAGCTCGCTCAGGGCGTCCGGCACGCGCTGTTCCGGCGTCAAGCGCTCGGGGAACTGCGCCAGGATGCGGGCGGCGACCGAGATGTCGCTCTGCTCGACCTTGATGCCGGCAGGCTTGGTGAAGGTGCTGACGACAGGCAGGAAGGCGTGGGTCGCCAGCAGCGGCGCCTCGTCGGTCAGGGTGTAGATGATGGTCGGATCACTGCTCATTCGCTTTTTCCTCGATGATCGCGCGGGTCGCGCGATGGCTGAAAACGGTGGTAAATGCCCCACGTCGAAGTCCTCGGTTGGCGAAGTCTTCTATAAGACATAAGACGGGCGTTTCACATTATGCACCAGTATTTTACTGTGCGCCACGGTTTTAGCATATCGACGCCCTCGCGGGACGCCCCGGCAAGGCGATCGCGGCAGCGAACGAGAAACGACAAAACCCGCCGGACTTGAGGTCGGGCGGGTCTTGCTCTGCACGGAACTGCCTGCGCGGCCTGGGGCCGCACGCACCTCGCTAATTAAGCGGACAGTGCCTTCAGGGCAGCGGCCAGACGGCTCTTGTGGCGGGCTGCTTTGTTCTTGTGGATGATCTTCTTGTCAGCGATGCTGTCGATGGTCGACACGGACTGCTGGAAGATGGTGGTTGCAGCGGCCTTGTCGCCAGCCTGGATGGCCTTGCGAACTGCCTTGATTGCGGTGCGCAGGGTCGAACGCTGTGCCGAGTTGTGCGCGTTTTGCTTAACTGCTTGACGAGCGCGTTTGCGCGCTTGTGCGGTATTTGCCATGAAATTTCCTAAATCGGGGTCAAGTTGCGTTTGCAAACATTAGCGAGTGAAACCGGCTCTTCTTGTGCCTGCCCAACGATTAGTGTCTGCTAACAGAATTCAGTACAGCCCACGATTATAGCGAAACAAACCGATGAGGGCAATTCATAATTCAATAATTGTCGCCGCGGAGCACGTGCCGGGCTAGTTGCCCACGTATAATTCCGGGCCATGAACCTGCTCCGTACCCTCGCCGCCATTTCCAGCATGACCATGGTGTCCCGCATCACCGGTCTGCTGCGCGACAGCCTGTTTGCCGCCACCTTCGGCGCCTCGAATTTCACCGACGCCTTCAACATCGCCTTCCGCCTGCCCAACCTGCTGCGCCGGCTGTTCGCGGAAGGCGCGTTCTCGCAGGCCTTCGTGCCCATCCTCACCGAGTACAAGACCAAGCACGGATCGGACGCGACCAAGACGCTGGTCGACCACGTCGCCACGGTGCTGGTCTGGGCCACGGTGCTGACCAGCGTCGCCGGCATCCTGGCCGCGCCGGTGCTGATCATGCTCATCGGCGGCGGCCTGCAGCGCGAACCGGCCGCTTTCGATGCCGCGGTGGTCATGACGCGCATGATGTTCCCCTACATCGCCTGCATGGCCTTCGTCGCCCTGGCCAGCGGCGTGCTCAATACCTGGCGCCAGTTCAAGATTCCGGCATTTACGCCGGTGCTGCTGAACATCTCCTTCATTGCCTCGGCCGTGGTGCTGGCCGACTGGTTCGAGCAGCCGATCTACGCGATGGCGGTGGGCGTGTGCGTGGGCGGCATCGCCCAGGTGGCGATCCAGATTCCTTCCCTGGTCAAGCTCGGCATGCTGCCGCGCCTGTCGCTCAATCCGCTTACCGGCCTGCGCGACAGCGGCGTGCGCCGCATGCTGGGCAAGATGGGGCCGGCCGTGTTCGCGGTGTCGGCGGCCCAGATCAGCCTCCTGATCAACACCACCATCGCGGCCAGCCTGGCCGCCGGCGCCGTCACCGCCCTGCAGTACGCCGACCGCCTGATGGAATTCCCCACCGCCCTGCTGGGCGTGGCGCTGGGCACCATCCTGCTGCCGAGCCTGGCCAAGGCGAATACCGAGGGCGACACCCAGGAATATTCCTCGCTGCTGGACTGGGGCCTGCGCCTGACCTTTCTCCTGGCCCTGCCCTCCTCGGTCGGCATGGCGACGCTCGCGGTGCCGATGATCGCCACCCTGTTCCATTACGGCGTGTTCGACGCCGCCGACGTCGCCGCTTCTTCGATGCCGCTGATGGCCTACAGCGCCGGCTTGCTAGGCTTCATCCTGGTCAAGACCCTGGCCCCGGCCTTTTATGCGCGTCAGGAAGTGCGTACGCCGGTCAAGATCGCGGTGGTCGTGATGGTGGCCACCCAGTTGCTGAACCTGGTGTTCGTGCCGCTGTTCGGCACGGCCGGCCTGGCGCTGTCGATCGGCGTCGGCGCCTGCGTCAACGCCGCCTTCCTCTACACCGGCCTGCGCCGGCGCCAGATCTACCTGCCCCAGCCCGGCTGGCTCGCCTTTTTCGTCAAGCTCGTGGTGGCGGTCAGCGTGATGGGCGTCGTGTCCTGGTTTGGCCAGGCGCAGTTCGACTGGATCGCCCTGCGCGCCACGCCGCTGCTGCGCGCCGCGGCGCTGGTGGGCATCATCGGGGCAGCCGCCGTCGCCTATTTCGCGGTCCTGGCGCTGCTGGGCTTCCGGCCGCGCGACTTCAAGCGCCGCGCCAAGTAAGCCGGTTCAGCGGCCCGAGTCCTGCGACTGGGTCGCAGGCTCCTTCGGTTCTTCCGGCTCGGCCGGCTTCTCGGTTGCCGGCTCGTCCGCCGGAGGCTCGTCCCTGGGCGGTTCCGGCTCGGGCGCCGGCTCGGGTTCGGGCTGTGCCGGTGGCCGTGGCGGCGGCGCCGGCGTGGCGCCGGGCTGGGGCTGCGGCGCCGTGCCGGGCGCCGGTACGGGAACGGGAATCCCTGGCGGCCGCAGGCCCGGCGCCAGCGGCGCGCCTGCCCCCTGGTTCTCCGCCATGAATTTCCAGTCCGCGATGTGCTCGCGCCTGTCGAAGCCGGAGAAGCGCTTGTCGAAGTTGGCCACCTTCAGCGGCGCAGCCTGCGACAGGCTGTAGACGCCCAGGATGCGGCCGCCCTCGCCCGCCCGCACCAGTCCCCATTCGGCCTTGCCGCTGACCGGATCGACGAAAATCCGGCGCAGGTGCCGGCGCGGGTTCTGAAAGCGCGGGTCGCGCAGCAGTTCCTGCAGGCTCAAGGGCTGTGTCGGCTGGCCACGCGGCGTGGCGTCGGAATAGCTGCGCAAGGCGACGCTGAACTGGTGGCCGATCTCCAGCAGTTCTTCTTCCGCATGGGCGCGCTGCAGCAGCGCGCCGATCTTCAGGGTCGCCGCACCGACCATGCCGACGATGAAGACGAAGATGATCAGGCCGAAGTAGGTGAAGCCGGCCTGGCGCGAAGCTGCATCGGCGTGGAGCCGCACGCTACCACTCCGCGTAAGGCTTGCCCTTGCGGTCGTTGCCGGGCGCGCCGCTGCGCAAGTTGCCGACCTCGCCCTGCTCGCCGTCAAGCGGGCGCTCCACCACCCAGGTCTCGCGGCTCTCGGTGACCGGGTCCATCGGCAGCTCGCGCAGGTATTTTTTCTCGACCAGCTGGTCGAGCGAATCCGGGTAGCGCCCGGTGTCGGCGCGGTACTGGTCGATCACGGCGCGGGTGTTGCGCAGGTTCTCGAGCAGGATGGTCTCGCGGCTGCTGTCGATGCTGGGAAAGAAGCGCGGCACCGCGAGCGTCAGGAGCAGGGCCACGATGCCCAGCACCACCAGCAGTTCGATCAGAGTGAAGGCGCGCGGGCGCCGCAGGCTTCGCATGGTGCTCACCACTTGTTGTAGGGGATGCCGTTCAGGCCCGGCCGCTCGGACAGCGAATACACGTCGTAGACGTCTTCGCCCTCCTTCGGCTCGTCCGGTTCGCTGGCGTAGCTGCGCTTGCCCCAGGTCTCGGCAGCGCCCAGGCTGGCGTCGTTGTTGAACGGGTCGCGCGGCAGGCGGCGCATGAAATATATCTTGGCCCCCTTCGGGCTGCGCAGGTCGCGCACGCCCTCGACCAGCAGCGCGAGGGTGGGTGGATAGCCGCTGCTGCCTGCGGTCCTGGCGATGCGGTTCTCGTCGCTCGCCTTTTTATACGCGTCGATGCCGGTGCGGATCTCGCGCAGCGCGCGGCGCAGCTCCTGCTCGTCGCGGCGCTGGGCCGTGACCTGGGCCACCGGCACCACCAGGGTTCCCAGCAGGGCCAGGATCGCCAGGGTCACCAGGAGCTCGATGAGCGTAAAGCCGCGCCTGGCCATCACTGCTGGGCGGGCGGGTTGGCCGGGGGCGGCGGCGGGACCGGGACCACCTGCACGGCCGGGGCCGACACCGGAGGCGGCGGGCCGGACGGGGGCGAGCCGGTCTGCGGCGTCACCGGCAGCTGCGACGGCGGCACCGAGACGGGCGAGGCCGGGGCGCCGACCGGCGCCGGCGCGGGCGCGCCGCCCTGGCCGGCTGCACGTGCCGCGGCCGCCGGGACACCAGGCAGCGGCACCGGCGTACGCGCCACGCTGTCCGGACGGCGGCGGAAGCTCGACTCGGTGCCGGCCGCGAATTCTGAGGCGGCCGCCGGCGGGCGCTGCACGGTGCGGATCAGGCGCGGCGTGATCGACAGCACGATCTCGGTGCGGTCGCTCGAGTCGCGCGTGCTGCCGAACAGGCGGCCGACGATGGGCAGCTCGCCGATGCCCGGCACCTTGGCGGCGCCCGAGCGGTCTTCGTTGCTGATCAGGCCCGCCAGCACCTGGTTCTCACCGTCCTTGAGCTGCAGGAAGGTGGTGGCCGAGCGGGTGCCGATGCGGTAGGCCACGGTGCCGGAACGGGTGGTCACCGATTCGCCCAGGGTCGACACCTCCAGCGAGATGCGGATGCCGACTTCGTTGTTCAGGTAGATGGTGGGCTCGACGTTGAGGGTCAGGCCGACGTCCACGTAGTTGACGGACTCGGAGGCGAAGCCGCCCACCCCCGACGAGATCGTGGTCGAAATATTCGGGATCTTGTCGCCGATGACGACCTTGGCCTTTTCCTTGTTGCGCACCCGGATGCGCGGATTGGCCAGGGTGTTGGAGTCGCCGTCGGTCTTGTTGGCGTTGACCGTGGCCGACAGTTCGGTCAGGGTGCCGACGTTGAAGCGGTTCAGGTTGCGCAGCTGGTCGAGCGTGACCGGATCGCCGTCCAGGGTGGCCAGCGGCGAGAACGAGATCGCGCCCGGCCAGCGGATCCCGAGCTCGGTGGCGCGGCTGCGCTTGATCTCCAGCACCTCGACTTCCAGCATGACTTCCGGCTCCGGCACGTCCTGCAGCGCCACCAGCTGGGTTGCGGCGCGCACCGCTTCCGGGCTGTCGCGCATGATCACCAGGTTGAGCTTATCGTCCACCACCAGGTCGCGCGTACGCAGGATGGTCTTGATGGTGTTGGCGACGGTCTTGGCTTCGGCATTGGCCAGGAAGAAGGTCTTGACCGTCATCTCCTGGTAGTCCTTCAGCTTGGCCGGGATGTTCGGGTAGATCAGGATGGTGTTGCCGTCCATGACCTGGCGCTCGAGCCCGTTGGTCATCAGGAGGTAGTAGATCGCCGCCTCGACCGTGCTGTTCTTCAGGAAGATCGAGCTGCGCTGGTCCGATTTCACGTCCTTGTCGAAGACGAAGTTCAGTCCCGAATGGCGCGAGATGATCTCGAAGATCTGCCGCAGGGGCGCATCGCGGAATTCCAGGCTGATCGGCTTGCGAAAGGCCGCCGCCAGCGCCGCCTCGCCGGCCGGCAGCACGGCCGCTTTTTCGTCGACCTCGAGCTGCAGCAGGCGCGCCGTTTCGTGGGCCGGGCGTTCGGTGAGGATCGCGGAGAGGTTGCGGCGCGCGGTATCGAGGTCGCCCTTGTCGACGGCCGCGCGCGCCGCATCCAGCATCGTGGCATGGCGGCGGTCCGCCTCGATCTGGCGCAGGCCGCTTCGTGCCCGCTCGTTGGCCGGATCGAAGGCCAGCACGCGGCGGTAGTCGGCCAGCGCCAGTTCCACCTGGCCGGCGGCGAAGTTGTCTTCGGCCTGCTTGAGCAGGCGGTTGGCCGAGGTGTCGCGCGCGCGCAGGTAGGCGGTGCGGTACTCGGGATTGGTGGGATCGGCGGCGACCGCCTCCTGGTATTTCACCAGCCCGGCCGCGACCTGGTCCCGCGCGACCAGCGCATTGCCTTCCTGGTAGGCGCGCTGTCCCGCGCAGCCGGCAAGCAGGATGGCCGCCAGGGCCAGCCCGAGCCCATGTGTCCGGAAACGAAGCATCAGTCAAAGACTCCAATATTGAGCTGCTGAACCTGGTTCAGCGGCAGGTAGGTCAGGGTCAGCACCGGCGGACGGATCGCGTCGACGCGGTAGACGCCGTCGATCACGGTATTGTCGCGCACGGAATAGGTGCGCTCGCCGCGCGCAAGATAGATCTCCCAGGTGCCGTCCTGGAGCGACTTGCCGATGAAGGTAAACGGCAGCGGCGGCGCGGTGGGCGGCGGCGGGGCCTCCTGCTGCTGCTGCGGTGGAGGCGGCGGCGGCGGCGTCCAGTCCTGGCGGCCGAACACGCCGCTGCCGTCCTGGTTGAAGCGGTCGCCGTTGTCCCCGATCAGCACTTCGCGCTCCAGCAGGCGCAGGACCGCAGGGGCCTTGTCGCCGGCCTCGACGCTGCGCGCCGCGGCCGGGCGCGCAGCCGGCGCCTGGGCGCGCTCCACCGGTTCGGCCACCGGATCCTCGGGCGTGTTGTCGCCAAAAGCGACCAGCGCGGCGGCCGCGACCAGCGCCGCCGCCATGGCGATGTGGCGCGGCTTCATTGCGGCACTCCCGCGGGGGCTGCCGCTTCAGTGGACAGGTACAGGGTAAACCGCAGGCGCGCTTCCACGGTCTCGCTGCCGATGGCGTCGCGCCGGAAGCCGACGTCGTCGAGCGAGGCGTGCGGCAGCGCGCGCAGGGTGTCGAAGGCGAACTGCCAGATCGCGCCGTAGCGGCCGGTCACCGGCAAGCTCACCTGGTAAGCGAGGAAGCGCCCGGCGCGCTCCTGGCTGCTGCGGTACTCGCCCTGGCGCAGCTGCAGGCCGTGCTTCTCGGCCAGCGCGAACAGGGTCTTGAGCTGGCGGTCGACGCCGCGGCGCTGGCCCAGCGTGCGGTAGAAATGCGCCAGGTTCTGGTCGCTGCTCGGCGGCGGCGCCGGCGCTACGCTCGCGGGTGGAGGCGGCAGCGCCGCCTGGCGCCGCGCCGCCGTGTACTGTTCGTCGAGGTCGACCAGGGCCTGCAGCATCAGCCCGATCGCCACCACCAGGGCGATGGCCAGCGCGCCGGTGCCGGCAATGACCGGATTCGCGCGGCGCAGCGCGATCACCAGGCGCAGCCAGAGCGCGGACAGGTTCAACGCCTTCATTGGCCGCCCCACTGCGCGGTGAGCTGGAAGCGCAGCGGGCGGTTCGGCTCCTGCTCCGCGATCTCGTGACGCACCAGGGCGACTGCGCCGAACCAGCCCTGCTCTTCCATCTTCGCCACATAGGCCAGCATGTCGTCGCTGCTCTTGGCCTCGGCCGTGATGCGCAGGCTGCGGCGCTTGGCGTCCGGCTCCAGCGCCAGCAGGGCCACGTTCGATGGTGTGGCGGCCTGTACCGCCTCGACCAGGTCGCGCCACGGCAGGTTCAGCTGCATGACGGCGTCGTTGACGGCCTGGGCCTGGCTTGGGGAGACCGTGAACTTCGGCGTGGCCGCCACCGGCAGCGGCCTTGCTGCCGTGGCGCGCGCGGCGATGGCGGCCTGCAGGGCCTCCAGCTGCTCGCGCTCTTCGCGGTAGCTGGCCACCTGCGACACCAGCACGAAGCCCAGGCAGGCGGTACAGAACAGGAAGGCCGACGCGCGCGGCGGCACCCGGAACAGGGTGCGGCGCAAGCCAGCCGGGGCGAAATCGATGTGGGTGCGTTTCATTGTCGTCTACGCCGGCTTTCCCGTGCGCGCCAGGCGCACGTGCAGCGGCCAGTCGGCGCTGTCGTCTTCCAGCAGGGTGCAGGCGAATTTCAGCCGGCCGGCCGAGCTGGCCCAGCTCGCGGGCGCCGCGCCGCACAGCTGCACGCGCTCCGGGCGCTGGATGCCGACCCGCAGCGCCTCGCGCGCCACGTGGGCTTCCAGCCAGTCGCGGTCGGCGCCCGCCGGGATCACGGCGGTGCGCACCGCCGCCAGGGCCTCGTCTTCGTAGGCGGCCAGCGACAGCACGCCGCCGTGCACCAGCCCGAACCAGGCGCCGCGGCGGCGCTCGCGGCGCCAGCCGTTCAGGGCGGCGACGAATTGCGGCGCCACCTCGACCAGGTGGCAGCGTCCTTCGCGCGCCAGGGTTTCCAGCAGCGCCAACAGGGCTTCAGGCGCGGCGGCGGCCAGGAAGGGGCGCGCCGCATCCCAGTCGGCGCTGATGCGCCACCCAAGCGGGGGCGCGCCGAACAGGGCCTGGTAGCGCAGCGCGGCGGCGGCGTGCAGATCGATCATGCGGCTCGCGCCTTGCGGCGGCGGCACCTGCCACAGGCGCACCAGGTCGTCCGCCAGCACCACGGTAAGCGGCCAGCCGCGCACGTCGATGTCCTGCAGCAGCGCGCGCAAACCGTTCGCCAGGGCGTCGGGCGCGCCCGCCTCCACCGGCTGCACCGCCAGCACATCAAGGCCGGCGCGCGGCCAGCCGCCCAGGCGCAGCAGGGCCAGGCCGTCGGCGGCGACGCCGAGGCGCAGCGACTGTCCGAGCTTTCTACGCATGGAGGGTCACCCGCTTGATCTCGTCGATGGTGGTGGCGCCGCGCTTGACCAGGTCGAGCGCGGCCAGGCGCAGGCTGCGGGTGCCGTTGGCGTGGGCCGCGGCCTTGATGCGGCGGATCGGCTGCTTGTCGACGATCAGTTCGCGGATCTCGTCGTTCAGGGTCAGGATCTCGGCGATCGAACGGCGCCCGCGGTAGCCGGTGCCGCGGCAGTCGCCGCAGCCCTTGCCGCGCATGAAGATGTAGTCCTGCGCTTCGGCACGCTCCAGGTGCACCGAGGCCAGTTCCGCCGCATCGGGCTCGTAGCGCACGGCGCAGTGCGGGCAGTTCATGCGGATCAGGCGCTGGGCCCAGATGCCGTTCAAGGCCGACACGAAGGCATACGGATCGATGCCCATGTGGGTGAAGCGGCCGAACACGTCGAATACGTTGTTGGCGTGGACGGTGGTCAGGACCAGGTGGCCGGTCAGGGCCGACTGCACCGCGATCTCGGCGGTCTCGCGGTCGCGGATCTCGCCGACCATGATCTTGTCCGGGTCGTGGCGCAGGATCGAACGCAGGCCCTTGGCGAAGGTCAGGCCCTTCTTTTCGTTGACCGGGATCTGCAGGATGCCGGGCAGCTGGTACTCGACCGGGTCCTCGATGGTGATGATCTTCTCGCGCCCGTTGTGGATCTCGGTGAGCGCCGCGTACAAGGTCGTGGTCTTGCCCGAGCCGGTCGGCCCCGTCACCAGGAGCATGCCGTAGGCTTCCCTGGCAAGGGTGCGCAGGGTCGCCAGCGAGGGCGCATCGAACCCGAGCGCTTCCAGGGTGAGCGCACCGTAGGATTCGATCATGGCGCGCTTGTCGAGGATACGGATCACCGCGTCCTCGCCGTGGATGCTGGGCATGATGGACACGCGCAGGTCGATGTCGCGTCCGCCGGATTCGACCCGGAAGCTGCCGTCCTGCGGGATGCGGCGCTCGGCGATGTCGAGTTCGGCCAGCACCTTCAGGCGCGAGATGATGTGCTCGGCCAGCTCGACACCGCCCACCGTGGCCGCATGGTCGAGCACCCCGTCCACGCGGTATTTCACGGCAAGACCGGTGGCGGTGCTTTCGAGGTGGATGTCGGAAGCGCCGGCCTTGAGGGCGTCGTACAGGGTCGAGTTGACCAGCTTGACCGCCGGGCTGGCCCCTTCCGACACCGAAGCGAAGGACAGTACCTGGGCCGCCTTGGCGTCGCGCCGCGCGTCGCCGTCGGCGCCGACCAGGCTGTCGACGGCGCGCGCCGATTCCTCCTGCTTCGACAGATAGGCCTGGATGTCGGACTGCAGCGCCAGGCACAGGTCGAGCGGGAACCTGGCGGTGGCGCGCGCCTGCGCGCCCAGCCAGGTCTGCAGATCGAGGTCGAACGGATCGGCCAGCACGCCGGTCAGGCGCCCGCCCCCGTCGCGCAGCAGCACGCAGTGGCGCGACATGGCCGCGGCCAGCGGCAGCAGGTCGAAGGCGGGCGACTGCGCCAGCATCGCCGCCGTTTCCATCACGGGCAGGCCGAAGGGCGCGGCCAGCTCGCGCACGATCTGGCGCGGCTCGCGACCCGTCAGCCCTTCCAGCTCGGCCACCAGGCCGCGGCGCGACTGCAGCGCGAGCGCGCGGGCGCGTGCGAGCAGCGCCGGGTCGAGCAGCGCGGTGTTGAGCACATTGGCGGGGGCGTTCATGGCGTCGGTACTCAAGACATGTCCCCGGCCAGGTCGAAGATCGGCATGTAGAGCAGCACCACGATCGCCCCCACCACCAGGCCGATCGCGGCCATCAGGAGCGGCTCGAAGGTACGGGTGAAGCGGTCGATCCAGCGCGAGATCTCGCCGTCGTAGAACGCGGCCGACTGGGTCAGCATCGGCCCCATGTCGCCGGTGCGCTCGCCCACCCGCAGCATGCGCAGCGAGATCGGCGTCGTCAGGCCGTTGGCCTCGAACGCATTCGACAGCGGCTGGCCCGACTCGATCGCCGCGCGCGCCTGTGCCAGGCCTTTGCGCACGGTGCCGGACACCATGCCCTGCACCGTCTCGATGGCGCCGACGATGGTGATGCCGCCCTCGGTCAGCATGCCCAGGGTCAGGTAGAGGCGCGACAGTTCGTAGATGCGGGCGCGTTCGCCGATGCCGGGCAGGCGCACCAGGAGACGGTTGATGCCGCCGCTGCGCGCCAGGCGCCGCACGCCCGCCACCGCGCCGACGATGGCCAGCAGCGCGGTCACGAGAATTGCGCTGCCGTGGCTGGACGCGAACTGGCCCCAGTCGAGCAGCAGTTGCGACATCCAGGGCAAGCTGCGGCCCGCGCCCTGGTAGACCTCGGCGAACTTGGGCACCACGTAGCCGATCAGGAAAGCGCTCACGCCGCCGCCCACCAGCAGCAGGATCACCGGGTAGATCGAGGCGCTGACGATCTTGGCGCGCACCACGTCGATGCGCTGCTGGTAGTCGATGTAGCGCGACAGCGCCCGCGGCAGGTCGCTGGTGCCTTCGGCGGCGCGCACGATGCCGACGTAGAGCGGCGGGAACAGGTCGGGCTGGCTTGCCAGCACGCTGGAAAAGCGCTTGCCCTCGCGCAGGCCGGCCAGCAGGCGCTCGAGCACGCCGCGCGCGGCCGGGCTGGCTTCCTTCTCCAGCAGGGCTTCCAGGCCCTCGACGATGCCCAGGCCCGCATTGAGCAGGGCCAGCAGCTCCTGGCTGAACAGCACCAGCGACAGCTTGCCGCCGCCCTGGCGCCTGAACCCCGCGAACGCGGCCAGCGGCGTGCCGCCTGCCGGTTCGATGGCGCTCACGTACAGGCCGCGCGCCTCGACCTGGCGGCGCGCGTCGAGCGCATCGACAGCGTCGACGACGAGGTTCGAGATCGACATGTCGGGCGCTAGGGTGCGAACGGCGAACTGCATGGAACGGGCCCGGCTGGAATCAAGAGGAGGTGCGGTGGAACGCGAACGGGCTCACTGCGACGAAATATCGGCGTTGTCGCCGGTGCCGCCAGGCTGGCCATCCTTGCCGAGCGAAACGATCTCGTATTCGGCCTTGGTGCCCGGCGCACGGTACTGGTAAGGACGGCCCCAGGGATCCTGCGGCACGCCCTTCTTCAGGTAGGGACCGTTCCACTTGGCGCCGGCGCTGGGCGGCGCGACCATCAGGGCGTTCAGGCCCTCTTCCGCGCTCGGGTAGCGGCCGACGTCGAGGCGGTAGGTGTCGAGCGACTTGTCGAAGGCTTCGATCTGGGCCTTGGCCACCGTCACCTCGGATTTGCCGAGCTGCGAGAAGTACTTGGGACCGACGTAGGCCGCCAGTAGGCCGATGATGACGATCACCACCAGCAGTTCGAGCAGGGTAAAACCCGCCTGCACGCGGCGCGTGTGGGAACGCACGGGGGTGCGCGGTTCCAGTATTGAGTGCATCGACCGACTCCTCATTGCATATATACAAGACGCATGGCGATGAAGGCTACCACGCCCTTCATTCACTCGACAACAGTTCTTTATTTTTTGCTATCGAACGCGCAGCCGCCACGATGGCAGCGACGGAGCGCGCCCTGCTTGCGCCATCGCAAGCGGACGCGGCGGGATTGGGCAGGCTCAGCGCGCCGCCGGTGAGGAGGCGCCCAGCTGGCAGCTGCCGCTGGTGCAGACCGCGCCCGGATCAGGCAGGTAGCGGCAGGTCGATACCAGCCCGCTGGCCTTGATTTCGGCCTGGCGCTCGGCCTTGTACTGCTCGGCCAGCGCGCGCAAGGCCTTTTCGTCGGTGCGCGACAGCGAGTACGGCAGATATCCCTGGGGACCGCCGCAGGCTACTGCGCCGATCGGCAAGCTGCGGCACTGGGCGGATTCGGTACAGGAGGCCTCGCCGATCAGGCTGCGGATGCGCGCCACGGTTTCGCCGCCGGCGCCGGGAACCGGCGCGGGGCCGGCCACCGGCGCGGAAATCGGCGCGGCCGCGGCGGACTGCTCTCCGCGTGCCGGATCGTGGGCCTGGGTAGTGCAGGCAGCGCAGCCGAGCAGGAAGATAAGGATGAGTTGTCGCATGTATCCATCTTCCCTGCTTGCCAGGGTGTGGTCAAGCGAATCACGGTATGCATGCACCTGCGCTACAGGTCGCCAAGCGAACGCGCGTACGTCGCCGCGACACAACAGATATTGTTGCCGCAGGACATCAATTGCCCACAAGAATTTTTTCTTTCTTGAAAAACAGATGAGCCAACAGCACCCAACTGCAGGCAACGTCGTGCATTTTTATTTCTAAATCTTAATATTTTCTGTTCAATAACGAAAATAATTGAGCAATGGAAAAATTTACTCACTACAATAGATTCTGTTACCGACGAGCTCGCTCTCCAGACAGATCATGAACACCATCCGTTTTCGTTCCTTCGCCGCCATCGCCCTGACGACCCTCCTGACCGCCTGCGGCGCAGGCCAGCAGGACACCCAGGCGCCGATGCAGTTGGCCTCGGCAGTACAAAGCGACCTGGGCAGCGCCAGCGTGGCCGCCGTCGCGCCGGCCGCCACCGCAGCCTCCACCGGCCCGGCCGCCGCACCCGCCACCGGCCCGAACAACCCGACCCCGGACTGCGCCGCCGAAGGCTGCGCCAGCCTGCGCATCATCGACGGCAACGCCGAAGCCTACCGCGTGGACGCCATGCGCCGCGCCGGCGCCGAGCAGTCCTGAACACGAGGGCGCGAGCGCCCTTCTTCCTTTCGCCTCCCAATAAAAAAGACACACCACGCCGTTTCCGGCGCGGTGTGTCTTTTTGCTTTTAAACGCTCAGCGCGGCATGCGGCGGCGCAGGCTGGCGCCGAGCAGGGCCAGGCCGGTCGCCACCAGCAGCCAGTCCGCCGGCTCCGGCAGGTCGGCCGCGATCCGGTCTACCGTCGCGAAAGCACGGTCCGGGTCTGGCAGGGCAATGCCCTGCCCCGGCCGCAGTTCGAACTGGACGATGCCGAATGGATCGCCGAGCACCTCATCGCCCTGGCCCAGCGCGATCGACAGCAAGCTGCCGCCCTCGGTCATGTCGCTGCTCTGGTCGTCGCTGAACAGCACATCGAAACCAAAGCTGCCGCCCAGGATCAGGTCGAACGTCAGGTAGCTGCCGATGTCGGGCATGTTGACCAGGCCGATGCTGCCGTCGGGATTGAACGTTACCTGGAACTCATCGGTCACCGCACCGACGGGGCTGCTGAAGTTGCGCAAGGTGGCCGTGATCGGCGCGACCGAGCTGCCGTTGAACATCACGTCGAGCCAGCCGGTGCCGCTACGGCCCCTGGTGTCGACGTTGACGTGAAAGCCCATCGGGCCGGCCATTGCCGCCAGCGAGCTGCCGGCCAGGGCCAGGGCCAGGACTGCCTGGCGCAGGAAAGTCTTAACGTTAAACATGGTTCTCAATCCTTAAAAAGTACCGGCGATGATGGCGGCGCCGTAGCTGATGCCGACCCGCTTGGGGTTGTTGAACAGGAGGTTGACCGTCACCGTCGCACCCGGTGCGATCGAGCCGGCGCCGGCCGTGACGTAGGGCACGCCGTTGTGGGTGCCGCTGGCGTTGGCCAGGGTCACGTCGGCAGGCAGGCCGGACAGCTTGACGTGGAACGGTCCGGTGATGGCGGCGCCGGTCTTGTTGGTGAACTGGAAGCTGCCGCCGTACTGGCCGGTGGCGCGGTTCAGCGCCAGGCCGGAACGGTAGACCGAGAAGCTGGCGGTGGCGTCGATCCAGGACGGGGTCAGGTTCAGGCTGACCAGCACCGGGTCGTGGTCCGAGGCGCGGTAGGCGTTGTCGGCATACAGGTCCTGGGACTTGGGCGTGCTGCCGTTGCCGGTGTCGAAGTTGTAGTCGATGGTCTCCGGCTCGTCCGCGTTGTTGTGCCACTCGGCCGCGCCGGCCACCTGCGCGCTCAGCGAGCTGCTGGTCAGTGCATGGTCGAGGTAGCCGCTCTCGCCGTCGAACACATACGAATACACCAGGCCTTGCGGACGCACGAAGCGTTCCAGCTCGTTGACCATGCCGGCATTGGTCAGGGCTACGATCGGGTCTTCGAAGCCGTGCGCGTTCATGTCGCCGATCACCAGGACGTCGTCGTCGCCGGCGCTGCTCTTGACCAGCGGGATGAAGTATTCCGCCAGGCGCTTGGCCTGGGTCACGCGGGTCGCGTTCCAGCAGCCTTGGCCGTCGCCGCGGTCGGTGTCGAGCCCGCTGCCGGACGGGCAGCTCGCCTTGGCCTTGAGGTGGTTGACGATCACCGAGAACTTGGCGCCGTTGGCGGCCTTGAAGGTCTGGGCCATCGGCGGGCGGTTGTTGACGCGGTCGCCGTCCGACAGCGCGGCGCCCACCAGCGACAATGCGGCCGGCTTGTAGATCATGGCGACGCGGATCGCGTCGGTGCCGGTGGACTCGGGCTTCGGCACCACCGCATACACGTTCGCGCCCAGGACGGCATTGATGCTGTCGACCAGATACTGGACCGCGGTGTCGCCGTTGTTCTGGATCTCCATCAGGCCCACCACGTCGGCGTCGAGCGCGATCAGCGACTTGACGATCTTGTCGCGCTGGCGCATGAACTCGGCCCTGTTGTCGGCGCCGCGGCAGTTGCCGGCGCTGGGGGCGCTCGAGCCGATGGTGCAGCCCTTGGTGAGGTTGCCGTTGACGTCGGTCAGGTCGGTGAAAGTCGTGAAGAAGTTCAGCACGTTGGCGCTGGCGACGCGCACGCCGGCAGGCAGGCTCGGCGGTTCCGAGCGGGGGTTGGTACGCGAGAACTCGGGCGCCACGGTCGGCTGCAGCTTGAACCCGTTGCCGCCCGCGCCCAGCGAACCGAAATCCAGCACGCCCTCGAGATTGGTGACGGTGTCGCCGGCGCGCACGGTGCCGTGCAAGCCGATATACGGGATCACTGGCGGCGCGAAGAAGATCCCGTCATCGAGGGTGATCACGTTGGCCGCGTTGGCTGCGGCCATCGCGACCGCCTCCGGCGTACCGGCGCGGTAGCGGTTGGTCGGCACTTCCAGGCGTCCGCTGGACAGCGTCAGTTCGCCGCGGGTGCCGAGGTACTTGTTCTGGTTGACGGTCAGCGGGTTGGTGATGCGTACCAGCATGCCCTCGTAGCGCTCGAGGTCCGCAGTCGGGATGCTGATGTTGGCCGGGTAGATGGTTTGGCCGGCGCCCAGCACGGTCGACACGCTGTCGGTCAGCTCGGTGTAGGTGGCGGTGCCCGAGCCGAATTCGGTCACGATGCCGGTCACGCGCACGCGCTCGCCCACGGCGCCAGTAGTGGAGCCGTACACGAAAATGGCGTCCGAGGTCGCCGCATCGTTGTCGCCGTCCGGATCCTGGACGAAGTAGCCGCTGCTGACCTTGTTGGTGATCACGCCTTCGGTCGTCTGCGCCTTGTTGGCATAGGGGCTGGCCGCGCCGCTGCCCTGGATCTGCGGGATCGTGTGGGTGCCGGCGGTGCGCACGTTGACCGTGCAGTTCTGCGTCTGGCCGCCGTCGTTCTCGAACTTGATCGTGAGCGGATAGACACCCGGGGCGAGCGAAGCATCGACCATCAGCCTGGCCGAGGCGGCGCTGTCGACACTGTCCGACGCGGCGAATTCCTCGATCCGGATGCCGGTGACGGCGCCGGCCACGATGTTGGCGCCGGTCACCCGGCTATCCTGGTCGATTGCGCTCAGGATGCCTGCCACCGCCTCGCCATAGGGACGCAGCAGCGACGCCGGGCAGGTGGCAACGATCGGCGCCTTGGGCGTCACGTTGCAGAGCTTGAACGTGGAGCGCGTGTCGCGGGGCGCGACGACGTTGCCGACACTGAATTCGGTGGAGTTCGAATCGTCATCCTTGCATTCGTCTTTGCGCAGCGCCGACTTGGGATTGGACAGCTCCGCGGTGGGCGTACCTTCGGCGGCATTGGCGCTGCCGAAGCCGACGAAATCGACCAGGTCCGCGCGGCCGACCGGATTACTGGTGGGGTTCGGCAGCGCGGTTTTCGCGCTGACCAGCGCGACCTTGCCGTTGCTCGCCGACATCGGAATCGTGCCGTCGACATCGCCCTTGACGGTCTTGAAGCTGGTGTTGGTGGAAGCCGCCTCGCGGATCAGGTAATACTGTCCCGGCTCCAGCACCGTGTTGTCGGGAATGACGGTGACTTGCCAGCTCGTACCGCTGGCCGACGCGTACTGCACGCTCCAGCCGCCGATCTTCGCCTGGGTGCTGCTGCGATTGAAGATTTCAATGAAGTCGGCGCCGTACTCGGCGCCGACGTTACCGCCGCCTCCGTACACCTGGCTGATGACGACCTGGTTGTCCGGGCCAGCCAGGACCGGGAACGACAGGGATGCGAGCAGTGCGGCGAGCACAGTGCGTCGTCCCGGAGATTGCATCGAAGCGAGGAACTTGTTCATGAAAATCCTGTCAAGGCACGATAATGTTTATGAAACGCTACTTAGCAAAAAGCAATTTACCATTAGCAAAATACATAGTAAATGTAATAAATTTCAATCCAATGACAGTGTTGCATCCCCGCACTCCGTTCGTGCGTGACGCGACAACACTATTTCTTTTGTGATAGAGAAACCGGCAGGTGTCGAAACGGTGTTTAGCGGCCGCGGTAGGGTGTGGCCAGGGGTTCGCCGATGAACAACCCTTGTGCTGGCCATGCAACACTCTTCCAGTAGGCTTCGATGGCGCTGTTGCCGCTGAGGTAGTGGCGCAGCAGGACAGAGGGGTTCGGAAATTTCTGCCAGTGGTTGCAGGGTTCGCTGACGGTGCCGTAGCTGGCGGTGGCGCCCGCTTCCAGCCAGCGCAGGCTGCTCATCTGGGAGGTGCCGAGCAGGTCGCCGCCCAGCGAGGTCAGGTGGTCGGCCAGGGCGCCGGGGACGAAGCCGAGCGTGTCCAGCTTGGCGACCTGGGCCATGCCAGTCTGGTAGACCAGGATGTCCTTCACCCCTTCCAGCACGTCGGCGGCAATCACCTTGGTCGACAGGCGCCGTCCCGGGATGCGGCCCTGGCGCGGGAAGAAGCCGACCCGGGTGTTGCGCGCCTTTTCCGAGGTGGCGAGGTAATAGGCGGTGGCGGGCACGGTGCGGAAACCCGCCGCCACGCCGCGGTCGATCAGGTCCTTGGCCTGCTCGACCTTTTCGGTCGGCAGCAGCATCGAGATGCGCATTCCGTGGTCGGTCCAGGGGCGCGTCGACTTGCTGTTGAAATAGGGGCTGGGCTGGCCCGCCGCGCAGGTCTTGACGCACTGGCTGCCGTCGAAGCCGAGGGTGTAGGCGGCGGTGATGGAATTGCAGTCCACCGCATAGGGCGCCGTCCAGACCATCAGGACCGCCTGCACCTCCGGTCCCAGCTTGCTGTCGATCTCTTCTTTCAGCAGGCGGAACCGGGCCGGACTGAGCGAGCGCGGCAAGGCGTTGCCGACCCGGGGAATCCGCACGTGCACCACGTTGGCGGCCGGGATGCCGCGCCGCTTGCGGTAATAGGCGCCGACCGCGACGCTGTGCGGATCCTCGTCGTTGATGACGATCGCCAGCTGCTGGGGCTGGAGTGCCGATCCGGTCGGGGCTGCGGAAACGGGAGCCGCGCCGACGGCGCACAGGAGGAACAGGCAGCTCAGCAGCAAGGACATCAAATGAGCGCGCAGGCGCGCAGGCACGTTGGCTCGCATGGACGGTTCGCACGATGGTCGGACGGATGGGCGGCGCCGGGTGGGCGCGCCGCCGCCATCATGCCACAGCTTGCCGTTTTGTCAGCTCACGGCTGAGGTCAGGGCACGAGCGCCCTGCCCGGCTTAGCGGCGCTTGCGCACCGGGACGGCGCTGCTGCGCCGCCGCCAGGCCGTCCACCCCAGCACGCCGATGCCGCCCAGGTACATCGCCGCGGCGCCGGGCTCGGGCACCAGCGAGATCGAATAGACCTCGAGCGCGTCGACCCGGAACAGCTGGCCGCCGGTGCTGCCGTCGATGATGCTGGCGCCTTCCGACAGCCCGTCGCCATAGCTCACCTGCCAGGACAGGGCGGCGTTCAGGCGGTCGTTGACGAACAGGTCGGGGCCGGCGCCGAAGGTCGGGCCGTGGTTGGCCTCGTTGAAGGTCTGGCGTGCCCCGCGGCTGGGCAGGATGTTATCGGACAGAACCTGGCGCCACACCCGGGCGTCGGTGTAGTTGAACAGGAAGGCGGTGCGCTGCCAGTCGTACGGCGTGACATGGTAGCCGTCGGTGGACGACCAGCTCTGCGGGTTATAGCCGCCGACGATCCAGCTCTTGCCGAAATCATCACTTACCTGGAGCAGGGTGAAGTTCATGCCGGCGCCGTCGGCGGCGGCATGAAAATCGCGCGAATCGTCGCCGGCCTGGCGCGTATAGATGTTGCGCAGATCGAGCGGGCCGGCGCCGAGCCAGCGTTCGAGCTGGCCGTAGAGGGTCAGGTCCAGCAGGGATGGGCTGCCCTGGGCCTGGGCCGGCGGCACTGCCGCCGCCAGTGCCACGGCAACAGCGGACACTGCAAGAATCGGTTTCATGATGCCCCCTTGGTCTTTGCAGGCATTGTATGCCCGCGTACCAAGGGGGGTTCGCACGGTTCCGCCATGCAGCAGCGTCATCCGTGCAAAACGACCACGGCGTCCAGCGTATCAGGCGCGCTGGTAGATGTCCTCGAAGCGGACGATGTCGTCCTCGCCCAGGTAGCTGCCGGACTGGACTTCGATGATGTGCAGCGGCAGCTTGCCCGGGTTTTCCAGGCGGTGGTTCATGCCGATCGGGATGTAGGTCGACTCGTTCTCGGACAGCAGGCTGACCTTGTCGCCGCAGGTCACGCGCGCAGTGCCCGACACCACCACCCAGTGCTCGGCGCGGTGGTGGTGCATCTGCAGCGAGAGCTTCTCGCCCGGCTTCACCGTGATGCGCTTGACCTGGAAACGGTCGCCCGCATCGATGCCCTCGTAGTGGCCCCAGGGGCGGTACACCCGGGTATGGTGCAGGTGCTCGGTGCGCGCCTTGCTCTTGAGGTGGTCGACCACCTGCTTGACGCGCTGGACCTGGTCCTTGTGGGTGACCAGCACCGCATCCTCGGTCTCGACCACGACCACGTCTTCCATCCCGACCACGGCAACGATGCGCGATTCAGCGCGCACCAGCGAGTTCTTGACGCCGTCCAGGTAGACGTCGCCGCGCTGGGCATTGCCGTTGGCGTCCTTGGGCTGCACTTCCCACAGGGCCGACCAGGAACCGACGTCGTTCCAGCCGATGTCGGCCGGGACCACGGCGGCGTCCCGGGTCTTTTCCATCACCGCGTAGTCGATCGAGTCGGACGGGCTGTCGGAAAAGGCCTTTTCTTCCAGGCGGCAGAAGTCGAGGTCACGATAACCCGTGCTGACCGCCTTGTCCGCAGCGGCGGCGATCGCCGGTGCGTGCTCTTGCAGTTCCTTGAGGAAGCGTTCGGCATGGAACATGAACATGCCGCTGTTCCAGTAGTAGCCGCCTTCGCCCAGGAAGCCCTGGGCGGTGGCGAGGTCGGGCTTCTCGACGAAGCGCGCCACCTTGTAGCAGTCGCCGCAACCGGCCACCTGTTCGCCGCGGCGGATGTAGCCGTAGCCGGTCTCCGGGGTCTTCGGCACGATGCCGAAGGTGGCCAGCGCGCCCTGGCCCACCAGGGTCACAGCGCGCTCGACCGCGTCGCGGAAGGCGGCGCCGTTCTCGATGACGTGGTCGGCCGGCAGCACCAGCATGATGGCTTCCGGATCGATCGCCTTCAGGTAGTGGGCCGCCGCCGCCACCGCCGGGGCGGTATTGCGGCCGACCGGCTCGAGCAGGATGCCGAGCGGCGAGATGCCGATCTCGCGCAGCTGTTCGGCCACCATGAAGCGGTGGTCGTTGCCGCACACGACCAGCGGCGCCATCACTCCCGGCCAGCCGGCCAACCGCAGCGCAGTTTCCTGCAGCATGGTCTTGTCCGCCACGAGCGGCAGCAGCTGCTTGGGCAGCACCGCGCGCGACAGCGGCCACAGACGGGTACCGGCGCCGCCGGAGAGGATGACTGGGTAAATTTTCATGCGCTTACTTTCTCTCGAATTTTTTGAATTGCGTTGTCAGCCGCGCTGTCGATTTCCTTGCGGCGGGAGCGTCGGCGGTCGCGCGCATTCAGCCACTCTTCCGAGGAATACTCGGAGGCGTGCTTCATCTCGCCCTTGCGGTCGACACTGTAGTCCTTGAATACTATCATTTCATGCAATGTTACGTCATGCAACACTCGTGTGTATTCGAACAACACGCTACGCACGACCTCGGCGCCTTCGCAGATGTGGCTGCCGTGGCCGATCCAGGTCGGGCCGACGATGCGCGCGCCGGCTTCGATGCGCACGTTGGAGCCGATGTAGACCGGACCCTCGATGACCGTGCCGTTCCAGTCGATACTGGTGTTGAGGCCGGTCCAGACGCCCGGTTCGATCTGGATGCCGGGCACGTCCATGTGATTGACTTCGCCGGTCAGCACGGTCTGCAGCACTTCCCAGTAGTCGCTCATGGTACCGATGTCGAGCCAGTTGAACGGACGGCCCTGGGCGTAGAACGGCAGGCCGCGTTCTGCCAGAAGGGGGAAGAGCTCGGAACCGATGTCGAACGGCACGCCAGACGGAATCAGGTCGATGACTTCGGGTTCGAAGATGTAGATGCCGGTGGAGATGAAGTTGGACTTGGCTTCGGCTTCGCTCGGCTTTTCCTGGAACTCGGTGATGCGGCCTTCCGCGTCGGTGACCACCACGCCGTACGACGAGACCTTGTCCCACGGGACTTCCTTGGTGATGACGGTGGCCATCGCGCCCTTGCGGCGGTGCTCGAGCAGGGCCGCCTTGAGGTCGAGGTCGATCAGGGCGTCGCCGCACAGGACGATGGTGGTGTCGTCGAAGAAGCCGCCGAATTCCTGGATCTTCTTCATGCCGCCGGCCGAACCGATCGGCTCAGGGACGACTTCGCCGTCGTCCTTGATGTAGCCCTCGAAGGAGTAGCCGATCTGGACCCCGAACTGCTCGCCCTCGCCGAAGTATTCCTCGATCTTTTCGTGGAGCCAGCTGACGTTGACCATGATTTCGGTCACGCCGTGCTTCTTGAGATGTTCGACCAGGTAGGCCATCACGGGTTTGCCCAGCAGCGGGATCATGGGTTTTGGCAGGTCGTAGGTGAGCGGGCGCACACGCGTGCCCTTGCCTGCAGCGAGAATCATGGCTTTCATCAGGCCGTCCTTTATCAATAAAATAAGTTATTTGGCAGTGGTTTGATAGCGCCATACGTCGGCGCACATTTGAGCGACATCACGCTCGGCAGTCCACCCCAGTTCTTCACGCGCCTTGGCCGGGTCGGCGTAGCACTTGGCCACGTCGCCCGGGCGGCGATCGACGATCTGGTAGGGAATCGGGCGTCCGCAAGCCTGTTCGAAGGCGCGCACCATTTCCAGCACGCTGTTGCCGCGGCCCGTACCGAGGTTGTAGGTAACGATGCCCGGCCCCTTGGCCAGGCGGTCGAGGGTCTTGACGTGGCCGATCGCCAGGTCGACCACGTGGATGTAGTCGCGCAGGCCGGTGCCGTCGGGGGTCGGGTAGTCGCCGCCGAAGACGGACAGCTTGTCGCGCTGGCCGTTGGCGACCTGGGCAATGTACGGCACCAGGTTGTTCGGGATGCCGTTCGGTTCTTCGCCGATCAGGCCGCTTTCGTGGGCGCCGACCGGGTTGAAATAGCGCAGCAGTGCGATGCGCCAATCGGGCTCGGCCTTGGACAGGTCGCGCAGGATGTCTTCGATCATCAGCTTGCTGCGGCCGTAGGGATTGGTGGCCGACAGCGGGAAGTCTTCGCGGATCGGCACCGAGGCCGGATCGCCGTACACGGTGGCCGAGGACGAGAACACGATGGTCTTGACGCCGAACTTGGCCATGGTCTCGAACAGGATGACGCTGCCGTTGACGTTGTTGTCGTAGTAGCGCAGCGGCTGGGCCACCGATTCGCCCACCGCCTTCAGGCCGGCGAAGTGGATCACCGCGTCGACCTTGTGCGCGCCGAAGACGCGCTCCAGGGCCGCGCGGTCGCGGATATCGGCTTCCTCGAAGACGAAGGTCTTGTCGGTGATGCGCTGCACCCGCTCCTGCACCGAGGCGACGGCGTTGGACAGGTTGTCCACCACCACCACTTCGTGGCCGGCGTTCTGCAGCTCGACGACGGTATGCGAGCCGATATAGCCCATGCCGCCAGTAACGAGGATCTTCATTTCGTTTCTCTCTGATATGTAGAATGTGTTAATAATATTGCAAGCAATGGCCTAGCATATCACCACTATGGCCACACACGCATGCCGGCCGCGCCTGCCGAACGGACAGGTGCGGCGGTGCTGCGGTCTCCAGGTCTCGTCCTTTTTTGTGGGGGGCGCTTGCGTTATTGCCGGGCGGCTTCTGTGGCCGTCCTATCCCTGCCTGACCTGCCTGCCCTTGACGGCTTCCTTGAACAACAGCCCGATGAAGGCCATGTCTTCGATGAAGTAGCGCCGGAACATGCGGCGCGGCTCCTGCAGGAAACGGTAGAACCATTCGAGTCCCGATTTCTGCATCCACAGCGGGGCCCGCTTGACCTTGCCGATGGCGACGTCGAAGGTGCCGCCGACGCCCATCGCGAAGGGAATCCGCATATGGGCCTGGTACTTGCCGAGGAATTGCTCCTTCTTGGGCGAACTGATCGCCACGAACAGCAGGTCGGCGTTACTTAGACGGATCTGCTCGGCGACGGCGCGCTCTTCTTCCTCGCCCTTCCAGTAGCCGTTGCGGTAGCCGGCCAGCCTGAGCGCCGGGTACTTGCGGGTATAGGTCTCGGCCACCTTGCTGACGACTTCCTCGCGCGCGCCCAGCAGGAACACGCGCCACCCCTTCTCGCCGGCGCGCCGCATCAGCGCCTCGAACAGGTCGACCCCGGCCACGCGCTCCTTGAGCGGCTTGCCGAGCAGGCGCGAGGCCCAGACCACCGGCATGCCGTCGACGTTGATGAGTGCGCAGTCGTTGATGATTTGCCTCAGTTCCGGGTCGCGGCTTGCCTTGACCAGCTTGTCCACGTTGACCACCACATGCTGGTGCGGCAGGCCGGACCCAATGAAGCCCTCGATTCTGCCCAGCGTTTCTTCCATCGTCAGGTTGTCCACCTGACAGCCCATCAGGGTGATCCGTTCGTTCATGCGGCTTCCTTTGCAGTGGGAGGTAGCGCGCCCGCCCCGAGTTCCCTGGCCAGGATCGCGACGATGCGCTCGGCCGCCTTGCCGTCCCAGAGGTGCGGCCGGCGGCCCTGCTTGCCTTCGCCGCGTAACACGACCTGCGCTGCGCGGACGATGGCCTGGGGATCGGTGCCGGCCAGGACGTTCGAGCCCTCTTCGACCGTCACCGGACGTTCGGTATTTTCGCGGATGGTGATGCAGGGCACGCCCAGCGCCGTGGTTTCTTCCTGCAGGCCGCCGCTGTCGGTGAGGACCACGGCCGCATCCTTCCACAGGTTCAGGAAAGCCATGTAGGCCTGTGGGCCGGCAAGCGTGACGTTCGGGCCGAGGTCGATGCCGAACTTCTCGATGTTGGCGCGGGTGCGCGGGTGCACCGGGAACACCAGCGGCAGCTCGGCGGCGATTTCGCGCAGCGCGCCGGCGATGCGGGTGAAGGTGGCCGCGTCGTCCACATTGCTGGGGCGGTGCAGGGTCACGACGCCGTAGCGGCCGCGCTTCTCTCCCTGCCCCTGCAACTGCGCCTTGAGTGCGCTGGTGTCGAAGCCGCCCGTGTCGGCCCGGCCGAGTTTTTCGGCCTGGTACAGCAGGTTGTCGACCATCACGTGGCCGACGTAGTGCACGGCGGAGTCGGGCTTGCCTTCGCGCCGCAGGTGCTCGCACGCCGCCGGCTCGGTGGCGAAGAACCAGTCCGAGATGCTGTCGGTGACGAGGCGGTTGATCTCTTCCGGCATGGCCATGTCGCCGCTACGCAGGCCGGCTTCGACGTGGGCCACCGGGATCTGCAGCTTCTTGGCCACGATCGAGCAGGCCAGGGTCGAGTTGACGTCGCCCACCACCAGCACCGCGCTCGGCCTTTGCGCCTCGCACAGTTCCTCGAAGCCGACCATGATCTTGGCCGTCTGCTGGGCGTGGCTGCCGCCGCCGGCGGCCATGAACACGTCCGGCTGGGGGATGCCGAGCTCCTCGAAGAAGACGTCGTTCATCTCGCGGTCGTAGTGCTGTCCGGTGTGGATGATCTTGAAGGAAAGGACGTTCTCGTACTCGGGCGCCTGCAGTGCGCGCACGATCGGCGCGATCTTCATGAAGTTCGGACGGGCCCCGGCAACGAGATATATCAGCATCGCAACTTTCCTATTGATAACTTTTTGTTAATGCAGGAACGTTATTGTAAACCTGCATTCGACAGGAACGGCGGACGATACGGTCGTGATTCTGAGCACTTCGCAAGGACGCTTGGATTCATAGGTGCGCGAGCACCAGCCGAGCGGCGGATTCTCGGCGCCGCGCACCAGTTCCAGCTGCAGGTCCGCGCCGCTGGCCTGCATCTGCAGCACGAAGCGCTTGCCGCGCACCGACAGCCCATGGCTGGTCAGGCGCACGTCCAACTCCGGCGCGAAATGCCAGAACAGTTCGACCTTGTGCTGCTTGCGCGCCGATACCTCGTCGCGCACGACCAGGGTATTGCTGGCGCCGTCGAAGCGCACGCTGCGCATGTGGCGCACCGGGTCGGCCAGGCGGGTGTAGCCGTCGTGCGATCCGCGGAAATCGAAGTCGTTCGGGCTGCTGGGCATGCGCTCGATGCGGGCTTGCGCCTTGCGCAGCCACATGAAGCGCCCGCCGCTGGTCGACTGATCGAGGCCGTCGATGCGCACGGTGTTGTGGGCCGAGGTACCGCGGAAATAGTCGCGCCACTTCTGGTCCTGCCAGTAAGAATACGTGCCGGGGTCGATCAGGCATTCCTCGCCGGCCACGGACAGGGTCATGGCGAGGGCGTCGGCATGGCCGTGGGCGGCGATGCCGAGGTAGCCGAGCGGGCCGCAGTCGAGCATGCCCTTGATCTCGGTGTGCTCGCCGAAGTGGTTGCCGAACAGGAAGTAGCCGCCGTCCGGGAAGGCCCAGCCGGATTCGACCTCGTGCGGATCGCAGTCGGGGCGCGGACCGGGCAGCGCGTGCAGCAGCCAGCGCACGCCGGGATGGTCGTCGCGCGCGCCGCCGAACACGGTGTCGCCCAGCGCCAGCAGCTGGGCCGCGCGATCAAGGCCCTGTGCATCGAGCCGGAACACGCAGCCGTCGTCGGCGTCGCCCACGGCCGGCACGTGGCCGCCCACGTCACGCACCGAACGCAGGAAGCGCAGCGCGCGCTGCAGCGCGGCCCAGTAGTGGCGCGGGAAAGGCTGGCCGCAGGCCTGGCCCATCAGGCCGGCGACGAACAGGAATTCGCTGGAGAAGATGTGATAGGCAAAGGCCTGCTCGCGGTTGACGCCGTCGCGCGAGAACTGCAGCGTGGCCTCGTGCTCGAGCTCGCGGCGCGCCTGCTCCAGCCACGCGGCCGACTCCTTCCAGCACGGCCAGGTGCTGGCGCCCACGTAGAGGCCGGCCAGCTCGCCGATCAGGTGGTTATTGGCCGAGGAATGGCGCGACAGGTGGCGCGCGATGGTGCGGCAATGGGCGTGGATGCTATCGAGCCAGTCGGCGCGCAGCTTCTGGCCGAGTTCGCCGGCGAACAGCGGGCTGTTCTCGCCGCCGGCCAGCTGCCACACCAGGCTCCAGTTGATCAGGCGGATGCCCAGCTCGAGCGAGCTGGTCCAGTTGGGACCGGTCAGCGGCGGGCAGGCCTCGAACCAGCTGCGCAGCTGCTGCTCGAGCGCGTGCAGCCAGCGCACTTCGCCGCTCACGGCCCAGGCCTGGGCCAGGCGCACCAGGTGCAGGTGGCGGTTCAGCTCCCACACGTGCTTGATGTCGCCCACCTGCTCGCGCTTGGTGATGGCGATGTCGCCCGCGTAGACGGCGGGGCCGGTGACGCCGGTGTCGGGGTCGCGGTTCCAGCAAGTGGGCACGCCGACGTCGAAGCGGCGCTCGGCGAACAGCACCACGTGACCGGCGCAGATGCGGTCGGCGTCCGCCAGCAGTGCTTCGATCTCGGCGGGGTCGAGCGTAGGGGCGCCCTGCATGCCCAGGCTGCGCGCACGCGGCAGCGGCGCCGGCGCCGTGCGCCCGGCCATGCGGCGTCCCATTCTGGTCGCGGCCGCCTGCCGCACCCGGTAGCCGACCTCCGCCACCGACATGCACCTGAGCCGATTCACCAGCCAACCTATCCTCACCGTTGCGTTCATCTCTTTCCCCCGCCTTGCGAAGTTATTGTGATGTTGCCGCGCAGTTCACGCGCAGTTCGTTCTTAGTTGCTTATACACCGCTGAAATACGTCCGATCACGACGCCGGACTCGAATTCCCGTTCGATGGTGCCGCGCGCGCGCGCGCCGAGGCGCCGCCGCTCTTCATCATCGGCAAGCAGCTTGCCGATGGCCGCTGCAAGATCCTGTACATTACCCGGCTCGACCATCAAGCCGTTGTCGCCGTCGCGCAGCGCGTCCGGGATACCCCCTACCCCGGTGCTGACCACCGCCTTGCCGGCCGCCATCGCTTCCAGCAGGGCCATCGGCAAGCCTTCGGCATGCGAAGGCAGGCAAAAGACCGCCGCGCGCGACAGTTCTTCCGCCTTGCGCCCGGCCGTGACCCAGCCCAGTTCCTCGATCCGGTCCAGCACGCCGGCTGCCCGCGCGCGCTGCCTGAGCGCGTCCAGTTCGCCCTGTCCGCCGACCGCCAGCTTCACCCCGGGGAAGCGGTCTTTCAACAGGACCAGCGCATCGACCAGTTCATCAATACCCTTGCGCGGCTCGACCTGCCCCAGGAACAGGATGCGACCCGGCTCGGACCGGTCCGGCCCGGCCGGCGGCAAGGGCACGGAATTCGGAATCACGACCACCCGGGCGCGCGGCGCAAAGCCCTCCAGGTACCCGGCCCAGCGCGTGGACAGCGCGATGACCACCGAGCTCTTCTCCAGCGTGTGGCGGATCCAGCGGCGCATGGAGGGGCTGGAGCGTTCGATGAAGCTGTCGAAGCAGGCGCCGTGCAGGTGGAACACGGTCTTGCAGCCGGCCGCGCGCGCCAGCAGCAGCAACACCGACTTGCGCACGAAGCTGCCGTTCGAGGCCGCATGCGCATGCACGACTTCCGGACGGCGCGCCAGGCAAATCACGGTCCGCACCAGGCCCTTGAGCGCGGCGCCTACCTTGGCCGCGCGCGAGCCTTCGGCATGGGTCGCCACGTACTGCACCCCTTCGCGCTCGAACAGCCCGTTCTGGCGCAGCAGGGACACGACGGTGGCGACACCGCCGCGACCGCCAGGCTCGGTACCCAGCATGAGCACACGCGGCGACGCATGCGTCGCCACTGGCGCTGCTGGAGCCGATGCCCGGGTCATGCCATTCGCCTTTCCCTCGCGTGGATGCAAACGTGTTTGCAATCTAGAAATTGTTTTGGATAGTACAACACTGTTTTCTCCAGGAAGCGCACGATTCGGTGCCTGCAGGATCGCAGTGTTGTAATTTTACCTCTATGTATACAGGATTTTTATGTACGTTTCTGCAACAATCCGTCCGAGAATAGCATACGTGCGGTGACGCCTTACGTACGTTGGACCACGTTGCGCGAACGCGGCGGCAAGCTCCCGGTCGTCCAGCAAACGCTTGACCGCGCGCGCGAACGGCGCCGCTTCCATAGGAGCGCACAGCCCCGCCCCGCTCTCCTCGATGACCAGTTGCTGGTCGGGGATGTCGTTGGCCACGCTGGGAATGCCCAGCGCCAGGTACTCGACCAGCTTGGTCGGCGAAGACACGTCGAACAGGGTGCCGCGCGGGATCGGCGACAGCCCGACCTCGGCCCGCACCGCATAGCCGAGCGCGACCCGCTGGGGCAGCCAGCCGGTCAGCAGCACGTGTCGCTCGATGCCACGGCGGGCGATCTCGGCGCGCATCCAGTCCATCTCGTCGCTGGAGGCGGCATCGCCGGCGATCACCAGCAGCAGGCTCGGCAGCTCCTGCTTCAGGAGTTCGGCCACCTCGAGCAGGAAGTCCGAGCGGCGCGCCTGGGCGATGCGGCCGAGGTAGAGGATGACGCGGCGGCCGTCCAGGCGCGGGTCGTCGACCGGTTGCACCTTCTGGCGGTCGAACAGCTCGGCATCCACGCCCATCGGCACGGCCGTCATGCGGGCGCGCTCGAAACCCCTGGACACCAGCCAGTCGGCCATGGCCTCGCTCTGCACGAAGAGGTGGTGGGCGCCGGGCAGCACGAGGCGATAGATGACGAAGCGCGAGGCCGCGGCGCGCAGGGCGTGGGCGAGCCACTTCAGGCCCTTGCCGCGGCTGCCGATTTCGTCGCGCCGCACCTCGAAACCTTCGACGATGGGAAAGGACATCCAGTAAACAAACGGGACGCGCAGCACGGCGGCCGCGATGCGGCCCAGCAGGCCGGAGGCGATCTTGTCGCGCACCTGGATGCAGTCCGGCGGCCCGCGCCGCCTTGCGCGCAGCAGGCCGCGCAGGTCCCACAGCGGCGACAGGACGGCGGCGAAGCGCGACTTCAGGCTGCCGACGGTGTGCATGCCGCCGGCCGGCCAGGGCACGCTTGCCTCCCCGCCGGACTGGCCCACCAGTTCGGTATGGACGCCGTAGCGCGGCATCTCGGCCCCGAACAGGGTCAGGACGTCGGCACGCAGCGGCGGCAGCGGATCTCGGACGATGAAGGCGATGGACAGGGGCTTGCGCATGCTGTTCGGCGGGAATCGGTGAGACCGACTGATTCTAGCCCAGCGGTTTGCGCGCACGTTTCCGCCGCTTGGCGCATATGTGCGCTGCAGCACATCCGGATGCAAAAAATGGCAGCGCCAATAAAAATCCCCCGCTGCGCGTGCAGGCGGGGGATTCGGTGTGCAAGGCGGCGCCGGCCGGGCCGCAGACGATCAGTTGAGCGTCACCGACTGGCCGCCCACGGTCACGGTGCGCACCGCACCCGAGGTCGAGATGTTGACGGTGGGCTTCTTGCAACCCGGATCGAGCAGCACCAGGTACTCGGCAGTCGCGTTGGCGCCCGCCTTCAGGTAGAAGGCACCATGGTCTTCCACGACGTTGGCCTTGGCGCCCGGGCCGATCCACTTGGCGAAACTGGCGTCGGTGTTGAGCGAGCGCACGCACAGCGACTGGCCGCCCGCCACTACCTTCACATTCTGCCCGTTCTCGACGCTCATGATGGCGGGGGTATGCATGTTCCACTCATAGGTGCGGGCCACCGCGCTGGCGAGACGGTCGCGCACCAGGATCGCGTTGCCGGCATTGCGCAGGTGCCAGACCTGGCGCTTGGCCATGGTCAGCTGCCCGCCATAGGCCGGGGTGGCGTCGCCTTCCGCATGGTCGTAGCTCGGCTGGGCGGTGAAGGCGGTAATGCGGCCGTTGCGCTGCAGCTGCTCGCGGTAGCCATCTACCCTTTGCCCCTTGCCGCCGTCGAAGGTGATCGCGTTTTGCGACCGGCTCTGGTGGTACCAGTCGGTCCAGTAAGGCGAACCGTACCAGTCGTACCAGCCGGCCTTGACCAGCATCGGCTGGCCGCCGACCGACAGCAGGATGCCGTTCTGGTCGCCATGGCTGTGGTTGAACGAGCCGTAGGGACTGGACTTGAAGAACAGCGAATTGCGCGTCGTCGAGCCGAGGTTATCGTGCATCGCGACCCAGCCAATGCTCGGGTAATAGGCCGAATTCGAAGGCGGCTCGTAGACCTTGGTATCCGTGACCGGCAGCGGGTATTGCGCTTCCAGCAGCGACATCGCATCTTCGAGGCCGGTGGTGTTCTTGACATACCAGGCGGCGCGTGGCGACCACATGCGCGAAGCGAAGGCGCGGAAGACGCGCGCGTCCGGCTTGGTCTCCGACGCGTCCCCGAAGGCGTGCACGCGTGCGCCCGGGGGGACGAATTCCATCGCGAAGTCGAGGAAGCCCAAGGTCCATGGCTTGCCGAAGAAATTGACGCCGCTGGCATGGGTCAGCGGATCCCACAAGGCCAGCAGGTAGGCCGCCGCATATTCGGCGTAGGCGGTGCCGTTCGCATACCCGCCTTCCGGGCCGCTCCACGGGTTCGGGCTGAGCGCGTAGGCACGGAACGAGAAGTCGAACCACTGCTGGGCTTCCGGGATGTCGCCCAGGGTCAGGGTCGAAATCAGCACCAGGAATACCAGGCTGGTGTTACCGTGCGAGTCGAACGGATACTGGTCCAGGCGGCCGTTATCGCCCGCCAGGCTGTTGTACATCTCGGTGGTGCGGGCCTTGATCGAAGCCAGCCAGCGCGCCTTGCGCTCGGCGTCGAGCGAACCGGCGAGGATGTCGATCGTCCTTGCCAGGCCCCAGGCGATCTGGCGCGTGGCCTGGTCCTGGTTGACGTAGCTGGTCGGGCCGGACGGGCTCAGCGCGGCCAATTCGTCGCCTCGCTTGAGCGCTTCGGCCAGGTAGATGCTTTCGCCCTTCAGGCGGTACATCAGCGCCGCCGCTTCCATCTGGCGGCTCGCTTCGTTGACGCGCTGGCGCACATCGGTCTGCTGGCTCGCCATTGCAGCGGTCAGGGGTGAGGTGATCACGATCGACCAGCGCGAATCCTTCAGCGCCGGCACCGCGGTGATCTGCGCCTTGACTTCGTTTGCCAGGCGGCTCAGGTAGGGCTCGAGGTCGGCGCGCTTGCTCGCACTCCAGGTCGAGAATGGCGTTACCGACGACGGCAGCGAACGTGGGCGCGCCTTGGACAGGATGCGGCTACGCAGGGTGGCATTGTCCGGCACCTCGAACTTGGTCGACTTGCTGGTGATCGAGAAAGTACGCGGAGTCGACCAGTCGCTACTGCCCACAGGACGCACACGCCAGGTGTAATTTCCCAAAGCTAGAGCTTTGCTCGGCAGGTACCAGTTGCGGTCGACGATGACCTTGGTCGGGGAGCCGCCGACAGGGGTAATCTCGACTTCGTAGCTGGCCGGTCCGGTCGCGTGGCGGGCCCAGGTCAAACCAGGCGGGTTCTGGGCCTGGACCTGGTTCATTTCAGGCTTGGCTTGAATGACCAGGGGATCGGTCGACTGGACCCAGTCGGCACGTGCGTTGACGCTCGCGAACAGCGAGGCGAGAGCAGCGGCCAGGATCAGGCTCTTCCGTTGAAATTCCATTGCGGGTACTCCGAAAAATCTTGAATTCGATGCGCCGCGCCGGCGGACCGGCGGGCTGTCAGGACACTTGCTGTTGTGCATGAGAACGCTTACTTCACGGAGTTTATGCTACCCCAAAGTAAGTTGAGCACAGGCAAATTCTCCAAAGAAATCTTAGATTTTTCAATTGCTTTGCAGAAATCCCACGACAAAATTTCAACTTTTATCGAACAATATTTTCACCCTTTTAACGGTCGTAAACGGCCTGAAAAGACAAAACGGCAAAGCTGTCGGATTGCTATCGTTTCATCAGACAGCCAGGGCGCGCGCCTCGGCCTGCAATTCGCGTTGCCGCTTCAGGTAGCGCAGGCAATAAATGCCGAAGGCCAGCGGTGCCTTGTCCATGTGTCGTCGGCGGACATTGAATTCCTCCTGGCGCGCCTTCAGGCGGTTGGCCGAGGAGACGCTGCCGGCGTGGTCGCGGAACACGGTCAGCGGCTGGTCGATCATGGCCGGGCGCGACACCGCGCCCAGGCGCAGCCACAGGTCGATGTCCATCGCGTATTTCAGCTTTTCGTCAAAGGCGCCGACGCGCTCGAAGGCCGACTTGCGGACGAACACGGCCGGGTGCGGGATCGAGCTCTTCCCGGCTACAAAAGAGCGGTAGGAAAAAGGCGGCATCGCATACGGCGGCACCATCTTGCCGTCCTTCAGAATCTGGATATTGCCGTAGACCCAGTCGACCGGGCGGCCCGCCGCCTTTGCCTCATCGAACGCGTGCTTGACCGTGGCCAGCACATCGGGACCGTTGTAGTAGTCGTCGGAATGCAGGTGGGCGACGATCTCGCCGCGCGCCGCTTCGATGCCCTGGTTCATGGCGCGGCTGATGCCGCCGCCGACGTCGCGCAGGACCCGCTTGCTGCCCGGACGGTCGCGCATGTACTCCGCGATCATGTCGAGGGTGCCGTCGGTCGAACCGCCGTCGACGAAAATGTGTTCGAAGTCCTGGCAGGTCTGCCGCTGGACCGAGGCCAGGGTATCGGCCAGGGTGGCGGCACTGTTCCAGGTGCAGGTGACGATGGAAAAAGTCGGTTTCTCGGCGGTAGGGGTCGGCTGGTTATTGTGCATAAAAGTCCACGATCTTGGGAAGGGCCTGGAAAACGTCCATCCCGGCGCTGGCCGGCAGGCTGCGCGCAAGTGCCGGGCGCGCCAGTTCGCCCTGCAGGAGCGTGACCAGCTCCTCCATCGACGTGGCCAGGCGCAACTGGCCGGGAGTGGACTCGTAAACGGCAAGTTCGGGGTTGCCGCCGCGCGCCAGCGCCAGGCAGGGTCGGCCCAGCGCCAGCGCTTCGAGGATGGTGGTGCCGCAGGGTTCTTCCCACACCGAGGGCACGACGCAGACGTGGCTGGTGGCGGTCAGGGCCACCACTTCCGCGTTCGGCTGCCAGCCGAGGAAGCGTATCTGTTCGCTGGCGTATTCGGCTTCGAGGCGCGCGCGCAGCGGGCCGTCGCCGACTACCAGCAGCTGCGCCTGCGGCGGCAGGCGGCCCCGGGCGGCGGCGAGGAATTCGGCGAAGCCCTTGCCAGTATCGATGCGCCCGGCCAGCAGCACCCTGCCCCCGACCGGATCGCCACTGGACGTGGCCAGCTGGGCCAGCTTGCGGTAGTTGATGAAGTTGTGGATCACGCGCGAGCGCGACAGGTCGGCGTGCGGCAGCGCGCGCAGGAACTGGCGGCGCAGGAAGTCCGACACGAAGATGGTCTTGTGGCGCGCGAAGGTCTGTTCCGTCTCGCTGCGGTAGCGCGCCACCGCGTGGCCCGACAGCAGGCTGCGCACCGGTCCCGGCGCCGCGTGGGCGCAGCGGGCGCAGGCGCGCGGCGAAGTCTCGTTACAGACGGCGTCGCCCTTGAAGCGCAGGTGGGTCACGCATTCGCTGCCCTGGTCGTGGCGGGTCTGGACGAAGTTCAGGCCGGGGTCGACGTACAGCCCGGTCATGGGCAGGTGGCCGTGGTAGTGCACGACGTCGTAGTGGTTGCGCCGAGCCTGTTCCGAAAGGGCGCGCGCCACCTTGGCGGCGAACCAGGGTCGCTTGGCAGGGTTGAAGAAGCCGAGCTGAACTTCCTTCCAGCCGACCCGGCGGAAATCGAAGCCGGGGATGAAGCGTCCCTGGAAACCGATCTCCTCGGCACTCTTGTCATGGGCCCGATCGGAACGGCCCATGATGTCCACCTGGTGGCCCTCCTCCAGCAGGGCGTTCGACAGGGTGACGACGTGCTTGGCCAGGCCACCGAGCTGGGCGCCCGGCAAATCTTCGGAAACCATCAATATCCGCAAACGAATCTCCTCACACTACGCTCCTTTCGCCTGCCAGCGCGACCAGCCGGTCTTCAGGCGCGACCACGCCAGCAGCCGGTCGTCGCGTTCGACGACGAACAGCGCGCCGTGCACGCCCAGCAGCAGCACGGTCACGCCCAGTATGAACAGGAAATCCCAGGCCCCGCGGTCGAACAACTGCTCGGCCGCGGTGGCGGCGAGCGCCACCATGGCGACGCCGAACAGGCCCGGCGCATAGCCCTGGCCCAGCAGGTTGCCGAGCGTGGTCGGCACCGTGCGGCCATGGACGTAGACAAGGAAGATGATGGTGAATACCACCGACGCCGCCAGGTGTCCCCACGCCGCGCCATCGATGCCCCACCCCGCCACGCCCGTGTACACGATGGCCAGGCCCGCCAGCGCGCGGGTGACGGCGAACAGGCCGGACACGCGCGGGTGGCCCATGCCGTCGTTGACCAGTGACGGCAGGCTGGTGAGCGAATCGACGAACTGCGACAGCGCCATCACGGTCAGCACGGTCGCGCCGTTGCGGGCAAACGCATCGTTCATCCAGTAGCCGAGGATCTGGTGAGCGAACACCGCCACCAGCACCAGGATCGCGGCGTTCAGGAACACCACGTAGCGGGTCGCCTTCAGGTAAACGCGGTCCAGGCGCGCGTATTCGCCGCTGGCCGCGAGCGCACTGGCCGCCGGAAAGAACACGCCCGACAGGCGGAAACTCAGGCCCAGCACGCGGTTCGCGAGCGTGGCTGCCACCGTGAAATAGGCCAGGCCGGTGACGCCGACCAGCGCGCCGATGATCAGCTTGTCGGCGTACGCATACGAAATCGTGGCAAAGCGTGAGAGAAAGGAATAGGCCGAGAAGCCGAGCAGCGCGCCGCGCAGGCTGCTGCCGGGCCAGCGCCAGCGCATGCCGGGCAGCAGCGCCTTGATGCGCCGCCACAGGACGACGCAATGGATAGTGCTTGCCACGACACGCAACAGAACCACTTCGAACAGCCCGCAGCCGAGCAGCAGCACGCCTACCGTGGCCAGGGGAACCAGGGTGCCGAACGCCGCTTCGAGGCGTGCCGAGACGTCGTAGCGCATCAGCGACTGCGGCACGCTGTTCAGGTAGCTCTGCATCTGACCGGCCAGGAAGCCAAGTGCGGCAAGGCGCAGGGTCGCCGTGGCTTCGGATAGCATGTTGGCAGGCACCGAGAACAGGTCGCCGACCAGCCAGGCAGCCCCGAGGAACAGGCCCAGCGCGCCAAGCAGGCCAATACCGGCATAGGTGGCCAGGCCGAAGGAAATCGTCTCGAAGATGCGGTCATCATCCTTGCGCGCATTGTGCTCGGCGATGTACTTGACTGAGCCGGCAGTGACGTTGATGTCGATCACGGCGAAATAGCCGACGATCGCCGTCACCAGCGAATAGACACCATAGCCCCCCTCCCCTAGTCCCTCCACCACGAGCGGCACGGTGCCCAGCATGACAAGGGCCGGGATGGCGGCGCCGAGCAGATTCGACCAGGCATTGCGGACGAGGCGGAGGTTCATCACGCGGGCACCAGGGGGGCTGGAGGAACGAAGGATGGCCGTGCCCTCCTGGCCGCTGGAGCTGTCCTGGCCACCGCGGAGGCCAGGTAGGGCAAGGCCAGGCAAATGGCCAGCATCTGGCTGGTGCGCACCTGTGGGAAAGGGGTGCCGATGAGGAAGTCGGGAATCATGAAGGCGATCCCCGCCACGCCGGCCGTGGCCAGGCCAAGCAGTTCAGGCGGCAGGCTCCTGAGCGCCCGGCGCGCAAACAGCACGAAAGCGAGGATGGTGCCGAACAGCAGGGCCATTCCGAGTACGCCGCTCTTGAGTGCGACGTGCAGCACGCCGCTGTGCAGGAACAGGCCGCCATCCGGATTGTTTTGCCACGAGATGTACTGGTAGCCCGTGTACCTGCCCCAGGTACCGATGCCGGTAATGGGATGGGAAAGGAAATCGGCCAGCGCGAACTTCAGCTCCAGCACCCGCTCGCTCTCCGGACCGAAGCGCTTGGACTGCATGTCGTACACCATGCTCGACAGGCCTTCGCCCGCGCCCTTGGTCTGGGACAGGCGCTGGACCGCGACATAGACCAGCGCGGCGCCCACCACCGGCAGGCCGGCGGTCATCAGCTGGATGCGGCGCCGGATCGGGAAACGCATCATGATGACCACGAAAGCCAGCAGGAATCCGATCCACGCGCTGCGCCGATAGGACAGCAGGATGCACAGCGCGGTGGACACCAGGGTCGCCCACTCGATGCCGCGCCAGAACAGGGGACGCTCGGTCTTGACTGTCTGGAACAGGTGGACCGCCGCGATCGCGAACGCGAGCGTACAGACCAGGCTATCGTTGATGTCGAAGAAGGTCAGGCGGATCTTGATCGCGTTCAGGTTCGAATACACGTTGTTCGGGTCGCCCCCGAAGGCAGCCCAGCGCACCAGCCCGAACAGCGCGCGGCCGAGGCCGACAAGCAGGATGAAATGGGTCAGCTCCAGCACGTGTTCGCGGGTGCGGAAAGACAGCAGCATCAGCGAGATCAGCGGCGCCATCCACACGATGTTCGAGAAACCCTGCGGCGTGAGCGACTCGGCCAGCGTCACGTCGTTCATCAGCCCGACGCCGACATGCGCGGCCAACAGCACCAGCCAGCCCCAGAACCACGGCCGCAGGTTGCAGGCCGGAGTCGGGTAGCGCTGGAAGGTCGCCGCAACCCGCGCGCAGGCCCAGGCACACAGCACATACCACAGCAGCAAGCTGAACAGCAGCATGCCCGAGCCGCGACTGTAGATGCTGCGGGTGGCATACACCGCCATGCTGCCGTAGCTCGTCGAATTGAAGCAGAAATACACCGCCAGGTAGGGATAGACGAGCAGGCGTGGCCAGATCAGGCCGACACCGATCCCGACCACGGCCGCCACCGACAGGGCAATGACCAGGGCCCAGGGTAGCGAATAGTAGACGTACGGGACGATCGCGTGAAGGTTCATCGTTGCCGTCTGTCCTTATCCCGTGCGGCGAGGCGCAGGCACATGGCCGGGTGCTGGTGCCAGCCCGGCGCCGAGCAGGCGGATGCGGTCGCGCGGCGCCATTGCGCCCAGCATGTCGGTGACGAAGCGGTCCTGCACCTGGTAGGCGCGGCTGGCGTCGCCCTGGATGGTCGAGACCCGCACCAGCATGCCGTCGGGGATTTCGCCGGACAAGCCATAGGCCAGCTTGCGCAGTTTCTGCTGGAAACCGGCGCGGGCCGCGTGCTCGCCGATGGTGATCCAGTAAGTGATCGGTTCGTTGCGCTCTTGCAGGCGCGCCACGAGGCGCTTGACCGGCAGCTCGCCGAAGCGGGTCGGCAGCGCGCCGTCGTCGTTCTCCACCATCTGGAAGCCCTGGGCCACGTAGCATACCTCCGGCAGGTGCAGCTGCAGCGCCTTGCTCTGGTCACCACCATAGGCGATCGACAGCATCACGCGCCGCCCCGCGCTGTCGATATAGGTGCGCGACAGGGTCTGGTCGTAGATTTTTTCCAGCATGCCCTGCTGCTCCGGGTCGGGCGCGAGCGGCACCACCGAGGGATCGATGCGCCAGTCGCCGAAGCGCTGCGGGATCATCTGCTCGAGACTGAATTGCTCGTGTGCCTGCGGCGTCCGCGCCGTGGGCGTCAGGGCGACGGTCAGGGCCGAGGTGGCCGCCATGGCCGCGCCCAGGACCAGGCTGGCGATGAAGCGGCGATTCATGTCACCTCCTTCAGGACCGGCGGTCCGCCGCGATGACTGCCGGCGCCGTCGTCGCGGCGCTTGAGCCACCATTGCAGGCCATTGTCCACTGCCAGGATCAGCACCAGTGCGGTGACGAACAGCACCATGCCTGCGAAGCCGTGCAGAAAGCCCTGGCCGGCCGCGTCGCCGAAGTAATAGGTGATCAGGGTCAGGGTGATCACGCGGATCACGTTGGCCGAGAACGAGATCGGGACGATCAGGACTGCCAGGGTGATGTTGCGGAAGGCCGAAGGATGGCGCATCAGGTTGAGGTAGAACAAGCCGAGCGCTTCCAGGGTCAGCAGCGTCTGCAGGCCTGCGCAGGCATCGGCCACCAGCAGCTGGTACTGGCCGATCTGCAGCACCACGCCCGAGCGCGAGATCGGGTAGTCCAGCGCGAACAGGACATGCTCGACGGCCCAGGACACCGCCATCTTCATCGGCATCGTCACCGCCGCCACCAGCTCTCCCGGCAGCGGCACCAGGAACAGCATGAAAAAGAAGGGAAACCACAGCACGCGCAGGGCCCGGCTGCCGAACTTGAGCAGTACCACCGCCGCCATCACGACCACGATGGAACCGACTTCCAGCATCAGGATCTTTTGTGAACGCCCCAGCAAATGGATGAGCAGCCCCGCCGCCAGTACCGCCCAGCCGCTCCAGCTGGAGGCGGCCGGGGCGCCGGGTCCGGCAAGGGCCGCCTCGACCTCAGGCCACTTGCGCCAGATCAGCCACAGGGCCAGGAAGAAGATGATCGGGCCATGGCCCTGCTCTTGGCCGATCCAGGGGCCGGTGAACAGGCCGTAGAAGGTGGGGCCGAGCAGGATCGCCAGGCCCAGGTAGACCGGCCACCATTCGGGCAGGCTGGCGCGCAGCGCGCCGAGGGTGCCGGCCAGGTCGTGCGGCGCTGCCGGCGCCGCGTCCTTGCGTACCGCCGTCGCCATCTCAGAACTCCACCACCACCGAGCCGACCACCTCGGCTCCGGATTCGGCCATCTGCTCGGCCATGCGGCCGATGTTGGCGATGCGGGTGCGGTGCTTGCAGGCCACCAGCAGCACGCCGCCGGCGCGCCCGGCCACGGCCAGCGCGTCGGCGCCGGCGGCGAACGGCGGCAGGTCGTAGAGCACCACGTCGTAGCGCGACTCGAGCTGGGTGTTGAGGTTGCGGAAGCCTTCGCGCGCCAGCAGTTCCTGCGGGTTCGGCGGCAGGGTCCCGGCCGGCATCAGGGACAGGTCGACGAAGGCCGGCACGCGCTGGATCACGTCGAGGTCGGCGCGGCCGGCCAGCAGGTCGGACAGGCCCTGGCGCGGCTTGACGCCGAACATTTCCTGCTGGCGCGGGCTGCGCAGGTTGGCGTCCACCAGCAGGGTCTGCTCGCCCAGCTGCGAAAACACCACCGCCAGGTTGGCGGCGAACAGGCTGGAGCCGTCTTCCGGCGTGACGCCGGCGATCGCCAGGGCGCGGCGGCCGCGTGCGAACCAGCGCAGCATCAGCTGGCTGCGGATCGCGCGCAGGGCCTCGACCTGGGGCGAGAACGGGTCGTAGGCGGCGACCAGCTTGGGCGACAGGTTGGCCTGCCCTTTCTGCAGGTAGGGATAGGAGAACTGGCGCGCCAGCACCTGCTGGATGTCGTCCTCGCTGACCAGGCCCAGGCGCACGGCCGCTTCGCCGAAGCGGATGCCGAGGTCCTTCTGCATGCGCAGGACACGCTCGGCGCTCTCGGGCGTGAGCTTGCCGGAATCGAGCAGCAGCGCGCCCATGCTGGAGTCGGCATGCATGCCGTCGCGCATGGCGCCGTCTTTCGGCGCGCCCGTGGGAAGAGCGGATAGCACGGATGAATTCATGGTCATGTCCTATTCTTGTTGGTGACGGGGCGGTCGCGCGCCTCGTGGCGCCGCCGCACGCGCTTCGTGGGCGCCTCCGCACGCGCCTCGTGGGCGCGTGCGCCCCCCTCTCAGTTCAGCCGCAGCAGCCGGCGCGGGGTCATCAGCGCGCGGATGCCGGCACTGCGCGGGCGCTTCATGCGCCACTCGATGGTGCCGAGCACCGGAATGCCCAGCATGTCCTTGACGTCGCCGCTCGAGCGCACCGGGCGGTTGATCAGCTCGAGCAGCAGGGCCAGGCCGACGCCCAGGATGGTGCCGAGCAGGATCGAGACCAGGGTGTTGAGCAAGGTGCGCGGGCCGGCGGGATCGGTCGGCGGCACCGCCGGATTCAGGATCGAGATGTCGGACTGCTCGGACTGGGCCTCGATGCGGGTCTGGGAGAAGCGGTTGCTGGCGGCGTCGAAGGCGCGCTGGGCGCTGTCGAGGTCTTTCAGCAGCACGCCGAGTTCGTCGCGGGTGCGGTTCAGTTCGAGCACGCGGGTCTTCTGGGCGGCCAGCTCGGCGCGCAGCTGGGCTTCGCGCTGGCGGTAGACCTGGGCGTTCGAGCCCACGCTGCGCGACACGCTGCCCAGGGCCGCGTTCAGCTCGGCGCGCATCTTGCCCACTTCGGCCGCGGCCGACTGGTAGACCGGGTGGTTGCGGCCGTAGCGCGAGGAGGCCTCGGCCAGCTTGGCTTCGCCGCTCGCCAGGCTCACGCGCAGGCTCTGGATCAGGGCGTTGTTGGCGACGTCGGGCGAGCCGACGCCGGTGGCCATGCGCTCGCGCGAGGTGGCTTCCATGGCCTGAGTCTGGGCCGCGACCAGCTGGGCCGACAGGTCGTTCAGGCGCGACAGTTCGACGTCGACGCGGTTGTTGTCGAGGCTGACGATGCCCTTCTCCTGCTGGTATTTCGACAGGCGCGCCTGGGCCGCTTCCAGGTTGTCGCGCAGCTGCTTGGTCTGTTCGTTGAAGTAGGCCGAGGCCTTCTTGGCCGGCTCGGTCTTGAGCTGGACCGCGATCTTCTGGTACTCGTCGGCGAACGCGTTGGCGACGGCGGCGGCGAAGGCCGGGTCGGCGCCCTTGAAGCTGATCTCGACCACGCTCGACTCGCGCGAGGGCATGATCTCGAGTTTCTTGAGCAGCAGGTCGGCCAGCCAGTCGCGCACCGTGCCCTTGCCTTCGCTGGCTTCGCGCCACTGCTGCTGCACCGCGGCGCTGGAAGCCAGGCGCAGCGCGTCGACCACGCGCAAGGCCACGTTCTTGCTGCTGATGATGTCGATCTGGGTGGCCATGTAGCCGGGCATCAGGTTGCCGGGCATGGTCAGGCCGCTGACCGGGTCCACACCCTTGTAGTTCAGCAGCACGGATGCGGTGGCCTTGTAGGTCTTCTGCTGCACCAGGCTCCAGCCGAGTGCGAGCAGGACCGTGAGGAACAGGGTCGACAGGATGATCTTCTTCCTGGCAAGCAGGATCAGCAGGAATTGACGGACGTTCATGGCCTTACCTTTGCATCAGATGCCTTGACAGCGGGGTGGACAAACCGGTACTGCGGTACTGCGCGATACGGAAACGGTACGCCAGCCGCGCCGTGGATGGCGCGACTTACGATCCGGAACGGCGCAGGCACGCAACACCCGCGCCATTCCGGCGCTCCGTCAGAACCAGGATTCTTTCACGATGATGACGTCGTCCATTTGCACAGGATCGCTGGCCTTGACGTTGATCGTGACCGGGTTGCCGCTGGCGTCGCGGCGGGTGATTTTGGTGCCGTTGTTACTGCCGCGCATGTTCAGGCCGCCGCCGGCCGAGATCGCCTGCTGCACGGTCATGCCGCGTTCCAGGCGGAACGGACCCGGACGCTGGACTTCGCCGGTGACATAGGCGCGCGGCGCGCGTTCGACATAGATGATGTCGCCGCCGGCCACTTCGTAATCCTTGTTCAGCTCGCCCTTGCGCACCATGTCGACCACGTCGATGGTTTCGCGGGTGGTCTGGCCGTCGCGGGTGCGCACCAGGTTGATCATGTCGCCGCCGTCGCCGTGGATGCCGCCGGCCATCGCCAGCAGGTCGAGCACCTTGCGGCGGCCGTCGACGGCGTAGCGCCCCGGACGGTTCACATAACCCAGCACCGACACCTGCTGGCTGGCCAGGGTGGTCACCAGCATGTTGACCTGGGCCTTCTTGAGGTAGCCGCCCTTCTCCAGCAGGTCGCCGATCTTCTTCTCGGCCGCGGCCACCGACAGGCCGCCCACCGCCACCTGGCCCAGCAGCGGGAAGGTGATGTTGCCACTTTCGCTGACGCGGGTCTCGAGCGAGAGGTCGGGGCTGCCGTAGACCGACAGCTTGACCACGTCGCCCGGTCCCAGCAGCACTTCGGCAGCCCCGGCCACGCCCACGGACAGCACCAGTGCGGCGGCCATCATCCACTTGATGAATCGTTTCATGATTGCTCCTTAAATTCCTGTTGGTCGTAGAGGTCAGGCATGATCGATGAGGATCACTTCAGGCCGGCCACGCCACGGTCGAGCGCGGCCTTGTCGGCCGGTGCGCCGCTATCGGCCGGCGGCGCGACCGAGGTCTGGTTGCCCGGCGCCGGCGCGGCGTCCGCGGCCAGGGCCGGAGCGGCGGCGCCGTTCGCCGGAGCGCCCGCGCCCGGTGCGGCGCCAGGCGCGGCGCCGCCCGCCGGCGCGTTCGGATCCGGTGCGTATTCCTTGTTCAGGTAGGCGATCTTGGCGCTGCCGCGCAGGCGCTGGATCTCGGCCGCGGCCAGTTCCTTGTTCTTCTTGTTCATCAGGTACTGGCTGATCTGCGGACCGGCGATGGCCAGGTTGACCGGCGCGTCGCGCACTTCGGCGATCGAGATCAGCATCGCGCGATCGCCTTCCTTGACCGCGAACAGCTGGCCCTTGTCCATCGACAGCAGCTTGGCGGACAGCTGCGGGTTCAGGTCGGCGGTGCTGCGGGTGACCTGGGTGCGGCCGTACTTGATGTTGCGAGCGTCCAGGAAGACGGCGACCTCTTCCAGCGACTTGGCCTTGTCGGCGGCGGCGCGCACCTCGGGCGTCAGGTCGCTCGCGGCCAGGATCAGTTCGTTCATGGCGAACTGCTTGCGGTTGGCAAAGAACTGCGGGTTCTTGTTGAAATAGTCTTCCACTTCGGCCGGCGTCGGGCGCACCGGTTCGCCAAGGCGCTTTTGCATGTAGGCCTGGGCGATGATCAGGGAGCGCGCGCGTTCGATCGCCTGCATCACCTTCGGATCGCGGTCGATCTTTTCCTTGGCCGCCTCCCCTTCCAGCAGTTCGCGGTCGATCAGGGCCTGCAGCACCTGCTTGCCGGCCGTCTGTTGCTGCTGGGCCGACACGCCGAGGCGCTGCAATTCCTCGTTCAGCTGGAGCACGGTGATTTCTTCACCGTTGACGCTGGCCAGGGCCTGGCCCGGCTTCGATTCCTTGGGCGCCTCATCCTTGTTGCAGCCGGCCAGGGTGGCGGCGCACAACACCAGCGCCGCCGCGGACAGCAGGCGCTTGGGGGTGGAGATGGAGGCTTGGTTGGCTGCCAAATGGAAGGTTTTCAAGATAATGTCCTCGACGTTGGTTAGCGGACGGAGCCGCCTTTGTTCCTCTTGTTATGCGTGACCCGGTGGGGAATCCAGGCTCATCCATTCTGGGTTCCACACAATTCCTTCTCTGTTCGTCAATTAACGTTCTGCTACCGGGCCGGAAACGATCGGCCCGGCATTCCACGCGCGTCTCAGGCGGCCGCGCGCGCCACTGCGCCGGGCGTGCGCGCCACCAGTTCGGCCGGCACTTCCGGATCGGTCTCGAGGCCGGCCGCCTCCGCCGCCCGGGCCTCCTGCTCGGCCAGGTAAGCCTGGTAGGCGCGGCGCAGGCCCTCGTGCAGCGGCGTGCTGGCGCGCCAGCCGAGTTTCGCCAGCTTGGAGACGTCGAGCAGCTTGCGCGGCGTGCCGTCGGGCTTGGAAGAGTCGAACACGATGCGGCCTTCGTAGCCCACGGTCTCGCCCACCAGGCGCGCCAGCTCGGCGATGGTCACGTCCTGGCCGGTGCCGACGTTGATGTGCGAATGCATGGGGTCGGTGTTGGCCGCGTACGCATCGACCGGCAGGTTCATCACGTAGACGCTGGCGGCGGCCATGTCGTCGACGTAGAGGAATTCGCGCATCGGCTTGCCGCTGCCCCAGATCACGACCTCGGGCGCGCCGTTGGTGCGCGCTTCGTGGAAGCGGCGCAGCAGGGCCGGGATCACGTGGCTGTTTTCCGGGTGATAGTTGTCGCCCGGGCCGTAGAGGTTGGTCGGCATCACGCTGCGGTAGTCGGTGCCGTACTGGCGGTTGTAGCTCTCGCACAGCTTGATGCCGGCGATCTTGGCCATTGCATATGGCTCGTTGGTGGGCTCGAGGATGCCGTTCATCAGGTATTCCTCGCGGATCGGCTGGGCTGCCAGGCGCGGGTAGATGCAGGACGAGCCCAGGAACAGCAGTTTCTGCACACCGGCGCGCCAGGCTTCGTGCACGACATTGGCCTGGACCATCATGTTGTCGTAGATGAACTCGGCCGGATAAGTGTTGTTGGCATGGATGCCGCCCACCCTGGCCGCGGCCAGGTAGACCTGGTCGATGCGCTCGGTACGGAAGAATTCGCGCACCTGGGCCTGGTCGGTGAGTTCCAGTTCGGCATGGCTGCGGGTGACGATGTTGGTGTGGCCTTGCGCGCGCAGGACGCGCACGATGGCGGAACCGACCAGGCCGCGGTGGCCGGCGACGTAGATGCGCGGTCCGGGCTGCGACGCGTCTTGCGTCGGGCTCGGCTGCGATGGGGACGGATTGTTCAACACGTTTACTCCAGTGAAAGTGCAACGTTGTAGCCATGCGATGCGAGCAGCTTGTGGCGGCGCGCCGTGTCGAGGTCGTGCGCCACCATCTCCTGCACCATCGCTTCGAAACTGGTGGAAGGTATCCAGCCGAGGCGCTCGCGCGCACGGCTCGGGTCGCCCAGCAGGGTTTCGACCTCGGTGGGCCGGAAATACTGCGGGTCGACCGCCACGATCGGCTGGCCGACCGCCACGCCAGGGGCGCGGTCGCCATGGACGGCGGCCACCAGGCCGCGCTCGTCGACGCCCTGCCCCTGCCAGGCGATGTCGATGCCGAGCTCGCGCGCCGCCACCTCGACGAACTGGCGCACCGAATACTGGCGCCCGGTGGCGATCACGAAGTCCTCGGGCTTGTCCTGCTGCAGCATCAGCCACTGCATGTGGACATAGTCGCGTGCATGGCCCCAGTCGCGCAGCGCATCCATGTTGCCCAGGAACAGCTGGTGCTCGAGGCCCTGGGCGATGTTGGCGAGCGCGCGCGTGATCTTGCGGGTGACGAAGGTTTCGCCGCGACGTGGGGATTCGTGGTTGAACAGGATGCCGTTGCAGGCATACATGCCGTAGGCCTCGCGGTAGTTGACCGTGATCCAGTAGGCGTACAGCTTGGCCACCGCATACGGGCTGCGCGGATAGAAAGGCGTGCTCTCGCGCTGCGGGGTCTCCTGCACCAGGCCGTAGAGTTCCGAGGTCGAGGCCTGGTAGAAGCGGGTTTGTTTTTCCAGGCCGAGGAAGCGGATCGCTTCCAGCAGGCGCAGGGTGCCGATGCCGTCGACGTCGGCCGTGTACTCCGGCGACTCGAAGGACACGGCCACGTGGCTCATCGCGCCCAGGTTGTAGACCTCGTCGGGCCGCACCTGCTGCAGGATGCGGGTCAGGTTCGAGGTGTCGGTCAGGTCGCCGTAATGGAGGATGAAGCGCGGATTGTCGGCGTGCCGGTCCTGGTAGATGTGGTCGATGCGAGCGGTATTGAACAGCGAGGCGCGGCGCTTGATGCCGTGCACTTCGTAACCCTTCTCGAGCAGGAGCTCGGCCAGGTAGGAACCGTCCTGGCCGGTGACGCCGGTAATCAGTGCTTTCTTCATATTCTTTTCCTGTTTGAAACCCAGGCAATAGCTGCCCCGGCGGTTGCAAACTCATCAACGATTCTACGCAGCCCGGATGGTCATGCAAGCAAGCGTCCAATCGTGCGCGTTGCGTTTAAGTTGACCTTAAGCGAATTGTTTCCAACTTGTACTTAAACTATTTTCACTGGTAAATACCTGCATATTGCGAGCAGTTAATTACTTTTCGGCTCAGCCCGACTTTTCCGCTAATCGCTATTCGATGCCGTCCATCTGGCCGGGTTCCCCGGCGTCGCCACCCGGCGGCACAGTCGCCTGGTCACCGCTTGCCTAGTGCGCGTTCTCGCGCGTCAGCACCACCTTCACGGTCTTGATGATGATCCACAGGTCGAGCCACAAGGACCAGTTGCGCAGGTAATCGAGGTCGTGCTGGATGCGCGCTTCCATCTTGTCCAGGGTCGAGGTCTCGCCGCGCAGGCCGTTGACCTGGGCCCAGCCGGTGATCCCGGGGCGCACCTTGTGACGCAGCATGTAACCCTTGATCAGCTTGCGGTACTGCTCGTTGTGGGCGACGGCATGCGGGCGCGGGCCGACCAGGCTCATGCGCCCCTGCAGCACGTTGATGAATTGCGGCAGCTCGTCGAGCGAGGTGCGGCGCAGGAAGCCGCCGATCGGGGTCACCCTCTGGTCGTTCTTTTGGGCCTGCACCACGGTCGGGCCGTCTTCCAGCACCTTCATCGAGCGGAACTTGTAGACGAAGATCTCTTCGCCGTACAGGCCGTAGCGGCGCTGGCGGAAGATCACGGGTCCGGGCGAGGTCAGCTTGACGGCAATGGCGATCACCAGCATCAGCGGCGCCAGCAGCAGCAGGATGACGCTGCCGATCAGGATATCGCTGCCGCGCTTGATCACGCTGTTCCAGCCCATGAAGGGGGTCTCGCTGATGGCGATCACCGGCATGCCGCCGACCGTGTCGAAGCGCGCCTGCATCAGGTCGAACACGTAGACGTCGGGCAGGAAGTAGACCGAGGCGGTGGTGTCCTTCAGTTCGTCGATCAGCTTGCGGATGCGCGGCTGGGCCGAGATCGGCTGGCTGATGAAGATCATCTTGATGTTGTGCTGGCGCACGTAGTGGCAGACGTCGGCCATGCCGCCCAGCACCGGGTGGTCGAGGCCGGTCGGCCGGCGCTCGTCGTTGCGGTCGTCGAAATAGCCGCACACTTCCATGAACAGGTTCGGGTGGCGCTTGCAGACGCGGGCGAACTTGATGCCGACGTCGTTGATGCCGACCACCACGATCGAGCGCACCTCGCGCGAGCGGTCACGGCTGCCGGTGGCCTTGCGCACCGCCAGGTGGCTGGCCAGGATGGTGACCGGGGTGGCGACGAACCAGGCGAGCAGCACGCGCTGGTCGTAGAAATACTTCAGGCCGCTGGCCGAGCCGAGGAAATACAGCACCGCGATGGTCAGGCACCAGCCGAACACGGTGTCGCGCGCATAAGCCAGCATGCGCCCGCTGCGCCAGGTGCGATAGGGATCGACGTGCTGGTAGACCGAGCTCGAGATGAAGAAGGCCAGGATCATCAGCACCAGCGAATAGCCGGAGAACGGCTCGCCGTAGTACAGGGTCGCCAGGTACAGCGTCCCCATGATGATCAGGGGATCGAGCACGCGCTGGAAAAAAGAGATGATCGGGATGTCGTTGACCGTCATGGGGTGCGTCTTCACTCTGCTGGAACCGGGGTGGGACTTCGGCGCGAGTGCATGGCCTGGTCCCCGTCAGAACAGTACGTTGGCGTTCACCATCACGGTGTTCGCATCAAACTTGCCCAGGTTGAGGGTCTGCGAACCGCTGCGCGACTGGTGCTGCCAGCCGGCCGAGACCGCGATCTTGCGCCGGACCTGCCAGGTGGCGCGCAGGCTGGCGGTCTTCAAGGCGTCGTCCAGCCCATCGGCGCCGTCGAAGGCGCGCCGCGCCTCGTAGGCGCGCTGCTCGTAGGAGGCGTTGGCGTCGACCTTGATCTTGCCGGTGGCCTGCCAGGCGGCGCCGATGCTGGCGCCGCGGTTCAGGGTATAGCTGACCAGGGTGCTCTCGATCGGGGCGAATTCGCGCCACACGGCGGCGTTGTAGGTGACCTTGCCGCGCGGCTGGTAGTAGGCGTTCAGGCGGCCGTTGAAGCCGCTGGTCTTGCCTGCGCCGTAGGACGGCTGCTCGCGCCGCACGTAGCCGGCCAGCGCCTGCAAGGTGGTCGATCCGGTGGCGTACCAGTTCACCCTCACCTTCAGCTCGTCCTGGGTGAAGTCGTCCACCAGCACGCCGCTGGTGGCGGGACGGCGGAACGGATAGACCCCCTTCACACGGCGCGCCACCAGGCCGACCGTGCTGCCGGTGCGCGGGGTGTACTGCAGCTCCACCTCGCTGGCCTTTTCGGTGCGGTTGTTGTAGCGCTGGCGCAGCAGCTCGTATTCGTAGCGCTCGCGGGTGAAGCCGGTACGCAGCTTCCAGCTCGGATGCATCTTCCAGCCGGCATCGAACCACGAGCGGCGGCGATCGCGCACGTTGCGCTCTTCGCTGAAGAAATCGGTGTACGACGACAGCGAGCGGTCGTACAGGGTGCCGGCCTGGCCTTCGAACTGGTTGCCCAGCTCCCAGAACCAGGTGGCCTGCAGGTCGCGTCCGTCGTAGTCGAGCTGCTTGAAGAAGTCGAAGTTGACCTTCGAGGCCTTGGCCACCACCGCCACCCGCTGGCGGCTGATGCGCTTGTTGTACAGGATGCCGGCATCAAGCTGGCGCCAGCGGTCGCTGCGCTTGCCCTGGAAGGCGGGCCGGTTGTCCGGCACCCGCAGCAGGTTGTCGTCATAGCCCCAGCCGATGCCGCCGTAGAGCTTGAGGCCTTCTTCCTGCTGTTGCTGGGCAAGGGCCTGCTGGCCAGAGGCGAGGAACAGCGCGCCGACGAGCACGGCAAGCGGCCGCAGGATGGGAGAGGAAACACGTGGTGGGCGGAAATGCATCATCTTGTTTGTCTTTTCTGAAGTCATTGCGCTCGAAAGGCTGGACGCCTGCGGATTACCAGAAGGCCCAGTTGCCGGTGGCGACCACCCAGATGCCGAGCAGGCCGTTGGTGACAGCGTGGGCGAGCACCGCCGACCACAGGTTGCGGTGCCGCATATACAGGAGACTGTAGGCGACGCCGGCCACGATGCCGGCCAGCCACAAGTTATGCTCGAAGCCGAACAGGACGGTCGAGACGAGGAAGCCCTTGAGGCCCACGCGGGCCGGATCGAGCGCTTCGAAGTCGGCGGCATCGACCCAGCGCATCACGAAGGAGCGCCAGAACAGTTCTTCCATGACGGGCACGACCAGGGCCGCGCCGAGGATGCGGACGACCACCAGCAGCCAGTTGAATTCGCCGTCGGTGCGCGGGTCGTAGCCGGGGCTCGAACCGACCGTCATCCAGGGCAGGTCGAGATTGATCCAGAGCACCCAGACCAGCACGCCGACCGCCAGCGCGAGCAGGGCGCGGGCCGCGCCGGTAAAGGGTTCGCGCAGTTCGTGGTAGCTGCGCCAGTTGACGGCCAGCAGCACGGCGACCGTGCCGACCTGGATCGGGTAGAGCCAGCGCAGGTCGGCGCGCGCAATGCCCGCGCGCTCCAGCATGTCGCCGAGGATGATGAAGAAGATGTAGGCGCCGAACGGCAGGATCCGCGCCCAGGCGGCGCGGCTGAAGAGGGGTGCGTCGACCGATAACGCGGAGCTGGCAGGTGGAGCGGTACGGGGTTCGTTGTGCTCGGTCATGTCCTAAGTCGCAGGCGCCTGGCCTGCCTCGTTGGTTATGGCTGCTCGCCCCTTGCGCGGGCTTCGATCCGCTCCCAGCGTTCGAGGGCGTCGAGCAACAGGTCGTCGATCTCGGCGTGGCGTTCGGTCAGGCGGCGCGCGTCGCCGGGATGCCCTTTGTAGAAATCGGGCGAATTCAGCTGGGCCGAAATCGCGGACTGCTCATCCTCAAGAGTGGCGATCAGCTGAGGAAGTTCCTCCAGCTCTCGCTGCTCCTTGTAGCTCAACTTTACCTTTTTACCAGACCCGCTCTGTGCGGTAGATGACATTTCACCAGCTTTGGACACGGGCTGGACAGGGGCTGCGGCAGAGCTGGCGGCGGCCTTCGGCAGAGCGGCGGCGGGCCTGGCGGGGGCGCTTTGTTCGGTCGCGCGCACGCGTTCCCAGTCGCTGTAGCCGCCGACGTATTCGCGCCACAAACCGTTACCCTCGGCAACGATTACCTGGGTCACGACGTTGTCGAGGAAGGTGCGGTCGTGGCTGACGAGGAACACCGTCCCGGGATATTCCTCGAGCAATTCCTCGAGCAGTTCCAGGGTCTCGATGTCGAGGTCATTGGTCGGTTCGTCCAGCACCAGGCAGTTGGCCGGCTTGGCGAACAGGCGCGCCAGCAGCAGACGGTTGCGCTCGCCGCCCGAGAGCGATTTCACGGGCGAACGGGCGCGTTCCGGCGCGAACAGGAAGTCGTTTAGGTAAGTCATCACGTGCTTCTTCTGGCCGTTGATCTCGACCCAGTCGCTGCCCGGCGAAATGGTGTCGGCCAGGCTCGCCTCTTCGTTGAGCTGGGCGCGCATCTGGTCGAAATAAGCCACGTTCAGCTTGGTCCCCAGCTTGGCCGAGCCGCTGTCGGCGGTCTCGTCGCCCAGGATGATTTTCAAGAGCGTGGTCTTGCCGGCGCCGTTCGGACCGATCAGGCCGACCTTGTCGCCGCGCAGGATGGTGCCGGTGAAGTCGCGCACGATGAGCTTTTCGCCGTAGGACTTGGAGATGTTGTCCAGCTCGGCGACGATCTTGCCGGAACGCTCGCCGGCGCCCACGTCGAGGCGCACCGTGCCCTGCTGCTCGCGGCGCGCGGCGCGCTGCAGGCGCAGCTCCTCCAGCCGCCGCACGCGGCCTTCGTCGCGGGTGCGGCGCGCCTGCACGCCCTTGCGGATCCATACTTCTTCCTGGGCCAGGAACTTGTCGAACTTGGCGTTCTCGACTTCCTCGTTGGCCAGCAGTTCGCGCTTGCGCTCCTGGTAGGTCGAGAAATTGCCCGGGAAGGACAGCAGGCGACCACGGTCGAGTTCGATGATGCGGGTGGCCACGTTGTCGAGGAAGCTGCGGTCGTGGGTGATGAACAGCACCGAGCCGGCAAAGGAGCGCAGCAAACCCTCGAGCCACTTGATCGAAGTAAAGTCGAGGTGGTTGGTCGGTTCGTCCAGCAGCAGCACGTCGGGGCCGGACACCAGGGCCACGGCCAGCGCCACGCGCTTTTGCATCCCGCCCGAGAGCGTGCCCATCTTCGCATCCCGGTTCAATCCGAGGCGGTCGAGGGTAGTGTCGACCTTGTGCGCCAGGTTCCAGCCGTCGATGGCGTCGAGCTTGAGCTGCAGCTCGTGCATGCGTTCCATCAGCGCCTCGTCGTCGTCGCCGCCGAACTTGCCGGTGAGCGCTTCGTACTCGGCCAGCATGGCCTGCTGCTCGCCCATGCCGGCGGCGACCGCGTCGAACACGCTCATGTCGGGGTCGAACACCGGCTCCTGCTCGACGTAGGCGATGGTAAGACCCTGCTGCATCACGAGCAGGCCGTCGTCGAGCTTCGCGTGGCCCGAGATGATCTTCAGCAGCGACGACTTGCCGGTGCCGTTGCGGCCGATCAGGCCGACCCGTTCGCCGGTTTCGAGGGAAAAGTCAGCGTGGTCGAGCAGCGCGACGTGGCCGAAGGCCAGTTGCGCGGAAGTGAGGGAAATGACAGCCATGATCCGTGGACTGCCCGCGGCGCGGAGCGGCGGGCGCAAAAGGTTGAAAGAAAGCGTGCATTGTACCGACTGGCAGGCCGATTGCGGTGTCGTCGCGAGGTCGGTGGGGAAGCGGTACGGGCGGACCGTCATGGCCCGGAAGATGGTGTCGCCAGCAGGAATCGAACCTGCATCTAAGTCTTAGGAGGACCTTGTACTATCCATTGTACTATGGCGACACATTCCGCTTGATGCACCGGCGGCGCATCCGCAGTCCCTTATTGTACCAGCCGCGTTGCTAAAGCAGAACAGGCACGGGCCTTCGCCCGACGTTTCCGTCAAGATATCTTTACAAGACGCGGCGCCCCTTGTACGCTTGCAAAATAAGGTTTACTCGCTGCAATACTATTTGCATCCACGCAACTTATCATGACCGCTTTCCCGGCGCGCCTCGGCCGCACCCTGTTTTCCACCCTCGCCCTGCTGGGCGCCCCTGTGCTCGCGCTGGCCACCCCTATCACCAGCGCCGCTACGCCGCCAGCCGTGACGGTGGACCTGAAGATCGGCCAAGCGATGCTGGACAATTCCGGCGATGCGACTGAGCTGGCCTGGCTGCGCCAGTTTGCCGGCAACAAGAGCCTGATCCTGAGCGGCAAGGTGGACGTGGGTGCCGCCAACACCGCCGATCCGGTGACGGGCCTGGCGGCGGCCTGGTTCCTGACCGACGTGACAGGGCCGGGCTATTTCGCGCTGAAATTCGGCACCGGCGGCACGGAGGCCACCGCCAATACCTTCTTCTTCCAGAACATCGGCGACCTGACCCAGCTGGTCTGGACCAACGACCAGGTGCAGTACCTGAGCGGCGGCGCCTGCGACGCCAATCAGAACAAGTGCAACATCGGCCGCCTGAGCCACTACATCGTCGCCCCCGGCGATGCGAAGCTGCCGGTGCCGGCCTTGAACGTGAGCGACGGAGGCCGCAACGCCGACCTGCCGGAACCGGCCGGCCTGGCCCTGCTGGCCGTGGGCGCGCTGGCCGCCGCCGGCGCACGCCGCCGCTAGTCCGGCGCGCGGTCGATCCGCAGCCGTCCCTTCATCGAGGCCAGCAGCGCGATCAGGCTGGCCTTGTCCTCGGCCGGGATATCGGCCAGCATCTCGTCGATCCAGCGTTCGTGCACGGCCGCCATTTCGGCAAAGGCGCTGCGCCCGGCCGGGGTCAGGCGCACCGCCCAGGCGCGCCGGTCATGCGGATCAGGCACCCGCACCACCAGCTGTTCGCGTTCGAGCTGGTCGGTGATCCCGGTGATGTTGCCGCCGGTGACCATCATGCGCCGCGACAGCTCGCCCATGCGCAGGCCCTCGGGATGGCGCTCGAGCTGGGCCATCAGGTCGAAGCGCGGCAGGGTGATGCCGAAGCTCGCGCGCAGGCGGGTGCGGATCTCGTTTTCGATGCGCACGGTGCACGAGAGCATGCGCAGCCACAACTTGAGCGACTGGTGGTGGTCCTGCGTCAGCCGGCTGGCCAGGTCGAGCTCCTGTGCGGCATCCTTGCCGCCCCCCTCGAGATCGGACATGTTTTCCTCAGCCATCCAGGCGTAATTTAAACCGTTGCAGTTTACCGGTTTCGGTGCGCGGGAGCTGTTCCCGGAAGCGCACCACGCGCGGGTACTTGTAGGGCGCGATCCGGGCCTTGACGAAATCCTGCAGCGCGCGCGCGGTTTCCTCGCCCGGCGCATGGCCTGGCTTGAGCACGACATGGGCCTCGACCACCTGCCCGCGCTCTTCGTCGGCACGCCCGACCACGCCGCACTCGGCCACCGCCGGATGGTGCAGCAGCGCTTCCTCGACCTCGGCGCCGGCGATGTTGTAGCCGCTCGAGATGATCATGTCGTCCAGCCGCGAGCGGTAGTAAAAATAGCCGTCCGCATCCATCTCGTAGGCGTCGCCGGTGATGTTCCAGCCGTCCTGCACGTAGTTGCGCTGGCGCGGGTCGTCCAGGTAGCGGCAGCCGGTCGGCCCCTTGACGGCCAGCCGCCCGATCACGCCGGGGCCGACCGGGCGCCCTTCCTCGTCGAGGATGCAGGCCTGGTAGCCCGGCACCGGCTTGCCGGTGGCGCCCGGCCGCACCGCCTCCCCGGCGGCCGAAATAAAGATGTGCAGCATCTCGGTGGCGCCGATCCCGTCGATCATCTCGAGCCCGGCCGCCGCCTTCCACGCCGCGCGCGTGGCCACCGGCAGCGCCTCGCCGGCCGACACGCTGCGGCTCAGGCTGCGCAGATCGAAGCGCGCGGCCAGCTGGGCCATCTGGCGGTAAAAGGTGGGCGCGGTGAAGCAGACCGTGGCGCGGTGTTCCTGGATCGCCGCGAGCAGGGTCTCGGGCGTGAGCTTTTCGCACAGCACGGCGCTCGCCCCCACCCGCAGCGGGAACAGCAGCAGCCCGCCCAGCCCGAAGGTGAAGGCCAGCGGCGGCGTGCCGATGAACACGTCGTCCAGGCGCGCACCCAGCGTGTGGCGCGGGAAGCAGTCGCAGATGGCCAGCAGGTCGCGGTGGAAGTGCATGGTGCCCTTCGGGATCCCGGTGGTGCCCGAGGTGAAGCTGATCAGGCAGACGTCGTCGGCCGCGGTGTCGTGGGCGGCGAAGGGCGCGTCGTACGCGGCCATGCGCGCCTCGAGCGAATCCGGCGTCCCGGGCGGCGCATCGAACAGCAGCATGGGCAGGCCGCCGGGCTCCATCGCATCGACCTCGGCGCGCAGCGCGGCCGCGCACAGCACGGCGTCGACGCGGGCGCGGCCGGCGATGGTGCCGAGTTCGCGCGCGCGCAGCAGCGGCATGGTCGGCACCGCGATGCAGCCGGCCTTGATCACGGCCAGGATGGAAGCCGCCATCATCGGGCAGTTGGCGCCGCGCAGCAGCACCCGGCTGCCGGTGACGAGCCCGAGGTCTTTGCGCAGCACGTGGGCGATGCGGTCGACCCGTTCGCGCAGCCCGGCGTAACTCAGGCGCTCGCGGTTGCCGACCAGGGCGGTGCGCGCGTCCCAGCCGCGCGCAGCCGCGCCGTCCAGCAGCGCGGCCACGGCGTTCAGGCGCGCCGGGTAGTGCAGCTCGGGCAGGTCGAAGCGGAATTCGGGCCATTCGCCGGGAGGCGGCAGGTTGGCGCGGGCGAAGCCGTCGGCGTAGCCGGACGGCGCCAGTGCTGCGGAAACGTCGGTCATGTAGGTCCCTTCAAGAGAGCGCCTTACAAAACCTTCAGAGCAAGGCGCAGCGACGAAGACAGTACGGCTGTACGGCAAGGAGCTGCAACGCGGCTCTGGAGGTTTTGTAGGGCGCGAAGGCTGGTTTACTTTAAATCTAAAGTAATTTACCAGCAAGCGGAATTGCCGGGTTAGCCCCTCAGAAGGGGACGCGTCCCTGCTGGCGCTTGACGGCGCCCAGGGCCTGGGTCAGCGCCGCCTGCACGGCCTGCGGCGGGTCGCCCGCGCCGAGGGCGCGCAGGCGCGCCGCGCTGTCCGCCAGGCCCAGGGTGGCGCAGCCTTCGGCCAGGCGGGCAAGGGCAGCCTGCCGGTCCGGCGCCGCCGGCAGGATCGCCGCCGCTTCCTCCAACTGGCGCTGCAGGCCGGAGAGATACAGGCGCAGGCGCTCGAACGGAATGCCGAGGCGGGCCGCGACGTCGGTCGGATGCTCGTCGGCATGCGCCAGGCGGGTGAGCTGGGCCCGCACCTGCCCGGCCGCGAAGGGTTTCACGATATAGCCGTCGGCGCCCAGGCGCCCGGCCTCGGACAGAGTGTCGCCGTCGGAGGCGGCCGAGACCAGCACGAAGGGCAAGGAGCGCAGGGCCGGATCGAGGCGTACCCGCTGCAAGAGTTCCATTCCGCCCAGGGTCGGCATGCGCAGGTCGCAGAACACGATGCCGGGACGCAGGCCGCCGGCCAGCCGGCGCCAGGCGTCCTCGCCATCCTCGGCTTCCACGATCTCGTACTGCCCGCAGCTGTCGACCAGATGCATCAGCATCATGCGCGCCACCACGTCGTCATCCACCACCAGCACCTTCATGCAGCCTGCCCCTCTTGCATTCGATGCAGCATTATAGGCAGATGCGCGGGCGCGGCAAGGCTTCAATTGGCGAGGGCGGCGAGCAGCGCTTCCAGGCGCACGATGCCGCCCAGCAGGCGCTCGCGCTCCCCGGCATCGGCGGCGGCCTCCAGTTCGGCGCACAGCGCCCCCAGCGCGTCCTCGCCCAGGTAGGCGGCGCTGCCGCGCAGGCCGTGCAGGACCCGTCCCGCCGTCTCCAGGTCGCCCGCATGCAGGGCGTTCCACAGCTCGGCGCGGCGGCGCGGCAGGTCGGCCGCGAAGGCGGCGCGCAGGCGCGCCTGCAGGCCGTCTTCCGCCGCGGCCGGTGCGGCAGGCACGGCGGATGCGGGCGGCGCGGCGCCGGCCGACACGCCGAACAGGGCGTCGAGCGCACCCAGCGCGGGGGCCTCGTCCGGCGCCGGCATCGGCGGCAGGACGATGCCGCGCGCCAGCTGGCGCTCGATGGCGCGCGAGATCTGTGCGTGCAGCGCATCCTCGTCGATCGGCTTGGTCAGGAAGGCATCCATGCCGCAGGCCAGGTAGCGCGCCCGGTCCTCGCCGCTGGCGTTGGCGGTCAGGGCCACGATCATCAGGTGCGGATCCAGCACGCGCGCCTCCTGCGTGCCGCCGGTGCGGATGACGCGGGTGGCGGTGGCGCCGTCCATCTCGGGCATGCGCCCGTCCATCAGGATCAGGTCGTAGCGGGTGCGCGCGCAGGCCGCTACCGCCTCGACGCCGTTGCCGGCGATGTCGACCTCGTGCCCCATCTCCTCGACCATGGTGCGGGCGATGATCTGGTTGGTCGGGAAGTCCTCGGCGCACAGCACGCGCAGGCGGTGCGTGTGCGGCGCGCGCGGCGCGCTCTCGACGTCGGGCGGCTCGACGCCGTCGGCCAGCGGCAGCAGCACGCTGAAGGTGCTGCCCTTGCCCTCGAGGCTGTTGACGCCGATCGAGCCGCCCATCAGGGCCACCAGCTGGCGGCAGATCGCCAGTCCCAGGCCGGTGCCGCCGTAGCGGCGGGTGGTGGTGGTGTCGGCCTGCTCGAACTTCTGGAACAGGCGCGGCAGCGCGTCGGCCGGGATGCCGATGCCGGTGTCGCGCACCGTGAAGCGCACCATGTTCCAGCCTTCTCCGCGCACCTGCTCGTCCGGGCGGCATTCGACGCCCAGGGTGACGCTGCCCGACCGGGTGAACTTGAACGCATTCCCGACCAGGTTGACCAGCACCTGGCGCAGGCGGGTCGGGTCGCCCAGCACGAAGCGCGGCAGCGCCGGATCGACGACGACCTCGAAGCCGACGCTGTTGCCGGCCGCCTGTTCCTCGAACAGGCTGGCCACGCCGCGGACCATGGCGTGCAGGTCGAAGTCGATGTTCTCGATGCTCAGCTTGCCCGCTTCGATCTTGGAAAAGTCGAGCAGGTCGTTGATGATCGCAAGCAGGGCCTGCGCATTGCCCTGCCCGCGCTCGATCTGCTCGCGCGTGGACTCGCGCAGCTGCGCATCGCGCAGTGCGAAGCCGAGCATGCCGATCACGCCGGCCAGCGGGGTGCGCATCTCGTGACTCATGTTGGCCAGGAATTCCGACTTCTGGCGCGTCGCGTCCTCGGCGCGCTGCTTGGCCTGGCGCAGGAATTCCTCGTTCTCCTGCAGCGCGCGGTAGGCGCGCGCCAGTTCGTTCGACTGCTGGCGCACGCGCTGCTCCTGGTCGCGCAGTTCGCGGGTCTGGCGCTCGAGCGTGCGGTTCTGCTGCTCGACCTGCTCGGTGCGGGCGCTGACCTGGCGCGCCAGCTGTTCCTTCTGGCGGCGCAGGCTCGAGAGGCGCATGCGGATCGCGCCGTAGCACAGCGCCAGCACCAGGAACAGGACGATCGCGCGGAACCAGGGCGTGCCCCAGGGCGGCGGCTCGACCGTGATCGCCAGCGCCGCCACCCGGTCGCTCCAGACGCCGTCCTTGTTGGCCGCGCGCAGGCGGAACACATAGGTGCCGGGATCGAGGTTGGTGTAGGTGGCGAAGCGCTTGCCGGCATCGGCCTGCACCCAGTCCTGGTCGAAGCCGTCGAGGCGGTAGGCGAAGCGGTTGCGTTCCGGCGCGGCGAAGTGCAGCGCCGAGAACTCGATCGAGAACACCGACGCGCCGGCCGGCAAGGTCACCGTCTCGGCATGTTCGACCGGTCCCGTGAGCAGGCCCGGCAGCGCTTCCTCGACCGGGCGGTTGAAGATCGACAGGCCGGTGATCACGGGGCGCGGCGCCACCCGGTTGTCGCGGATCGCACGCGGATCGAAGGCCGTGATGCCGTTGAAACCGCCGAAGTACAGGATGCCGTCCCGGCCGCGCACCGCCGAGGAATCGAAGAAGGCGCCCTCGGTGAGCCCGTCGGCGGCGGTGTAGCTGCGCCAGGTCCCGCCGTCCGGATCGAAGCGCGAGATGCTGCTGGTGGTGCTGATCCACAGGCGGCCGTCGTCGTCTTCCAGGATCGCCGCCACCGCGTCGTCCAGCAGGCCTTCGCGCGTGGTATAGCGGACAAAGGACACCGAGCCGTCGGCGGCCGTGACCATGCGGTTCAGGCCCGCCGCGGTGCCGACCCAGACGTCGCCGCGGCTGTCCTCGAACAGCGCGTGCACCTCGTCGTGGCTCAGGCTGGCCGCGTCGTAGGGGTCGTGGCGGAAGTGGCGGAAGCGCCCGCTGGCGCGGTCCATCAGGTCGAGGCCGTCGAAGGTGCCGATCCACATGCGCCCGCGCCGGTCCTGCAGCATCGGGCGCACGATGTCGTCGGCCAGGCTGCTCGCGCGCGCCGGGTCGTGGCGCCAGCTCTCGACCCGGCGCGTGCGCGGGTCCAGCCGGTGCAGGCCGCCTCGGGTGGCGATGAATATGCTGTCGTCCGGCGTGGCGTACAGCGCGCGCACGTTGTTGGCGTCGGCGTCGCCGGGCAGCGCCTGGCGCACGAAGCGGCCGCTGGCCGGATCGAACGAGGTGATGCCGGTGCGGCTGCCGATCCACAGCCGGCCGCTGCGGTCGCGCGCCAGGCTCGAAGCCGGCAGGTCGGCCAGGCTGTTCGGGTTGCGCGGATCGGGGCGGTAGACGGCGACGGCGCCGCTGGCCGGATCGAGGTGGTTCAGCGCCGTGCCGGTGCCGACCCACAGGCGCTCGCCGTCGGCCAGCAGCGCGCGCGCCTTGTTGTCGGCCAGGGTGCCGGGCACGCCATCGATGTCCTCGCGCCGCACGATGCGGGCGAAGCCGCCGCTGCCCAGGTCCACGCGCGACACGCCGGCATACCAGGTGCCGACCCAGAAGGTGCCGAGACGGTCGCGGTACAGGGCCGAGACCTGGTTGTCGCCCAGGCTGTGGCGGTCGGTGACCGTATGGCGGTGGTTCTCGAAGCGGTCTTCGCGTCCCGTCCAGCGCAGCAGGCCGTCGTCGTGGGTGCCGATCCATACCTCGCCCGCGGCATCCTGGTACAGGGCCGTGATCCACCAGTCCTTGATGCCGTCGGCCGGGCCGAAGCGGCGCACCTTGCCGGCGTCAAGCCCGCGCAGCGCATGGCGTTCCAGCCCGCCCATGCGGCCGACCCAGAGGCGCTGCTCGCCGTCCACCAGCAGCGCCTGCACCGGGTTGGCGCGCGGCGCCAGGCCGGACGCATGGTGTTCGATGCGCTCGCCGCCGGGCGCCAGGCTGTCCAGCCCGCCGCCGGTGCCGATCCACAGGCGCCCGCCGGCGTCGACGGCCAGCGCGTTGACGTTGTCGTCGCTCAGGCTGCGCTCGTCGCCGCGCTCATGGTGCCAGGTGGTGAAGCGGCGCAGCACGGTGTCGAAATGCTGCAGGCCGTCGTTGGTGCCGATCCACAGTCCGTCGCGGCCGTCGCCGACGATGGCGTTGATGTGGCGGTTGCCGTTGCCGCGCCGCGCCGTCTCGCTCGGCGTGAACAGGGTGAACGAGCCGCTGGCCGGATCGTAGAGATTGAGGCCGCCGTCGGTGCCCAGCCACAGCCGGCCGTGGCGGTCCAGGTGCAGCACCCGCACCCAGCTGTTGGACAGGCTGCGCGGCTTGCCCGGCACGCTGCGGTAGTTGATCACACGGTAGCCGTCGAAGCGCGACAGGCCGCTCTGGGTGCCGAACCACATGAAGCCGTCGCGGTCCTGCACCACCGCCAGCACGGTCTCCTGGGCCAGGCCCTCCGCCACCGACAGGTGCTCGAAACGCAGGGTGGGACGCGGCGGCCCGGCCTGCGCGGCCGCGCACACCGCCAGCAACAAGGCTGCGGCCAGGATCCTGATCAAGGCCGTCATTCGGGGAAAAACGCCAGCACGTCGTCGCGCCGGGCCAGGGTATCGTGTTCGCCGAGGCGGATCAGCTCGCGCGTGTAGCCGCCCTCGAACAGGAGGTAGGAGGCGAGCGCCGCGCCGCGCGTCTCGAGCGCGCCGATCCCGCCCAGCAGGCTGCGCACCGGCGCCGGCAGGCTGTGCACGTGGCGCAGCGCGATGTCGTCCAGGCGCTCGGACGGCGCGATCACCAGCAGTTCCACATGCCGCAGCGGCAGCGCGCCCCTGGCCTCCGGCGGGACGCGCGCAAGGGTCTGGTTGACCCGTTTCAGGCGCTCGATGTCGGCCGCCAGGCTGTCCAGGAAAATCGACGAGAGCGCATGTCCGGCGATCTGCGCCAGGCTCGGGTAGCCCGCGCTTGCAGCCACCCCTGGCGCCGGGTCGACCGCCGGCTCCGACATGCGCCCGGCCCCCACCACCAGCACCCGGGTCGCGCCGAGGTGGATCGCCGGCGCGATCGGCGCCAGCTGGCGCATCGAGCCGTCGCCGCAGTACTCGCGCCGCCCGCCCAGGTACAGCGGCACGGCCGGGAAGATGAAGGGGATCGCGCTCGACGCCAGCAGGTGCTCGACGCTGATCTGGGTCGACAGCGCCAGGCGCTGGTGGCGCAGCCAGGGTGCGATCTCGCGCGCGGCCTGGTAGAACGTGATGTGGTGGCCGCTGCTGTACGACGACGCGGTGACCGCGAGCGCATGCAGCACGCCGTCGGCCAGCGCCGCGTCCAGGCGCGGCAGGTCGAGCACGCGGTGCAGCAGGCCCGCCAGCGGGGTGTTGTCGAGCAGGGACTGGGGCGGCGACGCGTGCCACTTGCGCAGCAGCCAGCCGAACGACAGCAGCGACAGCCAGCGCGCCCCCGAGCGCAGCACGGCGAGCGAATCGGCGCGGTAGACCTGGTGCGCGGCCACGCCCTCCCACACGCCCAGCAGGCCGCGCACGGCGCTGTTGAAGTCGTCGGCGCGGCAGGCCAGCGCGGTGGCGTTCAGGGCGCCGGCCGAGGTGCCGCAGATGATGTCGAAGGGAGAACGCAGGGCGGGACGGCCGGCATCGGCCAGGATGCGCGCGATCGCATGCATCACGCCGGCCTGATAGGCGGCGCGCGCTCCACCGCCTGTGAGGACCAGGCCTGTTTTTTCAATGCTGTCCACCCCCCAAGAGTAGCAAAAAATGCCTATCTCTTGGGAAATATATGGGGTTTAGTTGGCTTTGGCCGACGTTGGCGGTGGCGGCGGGGGCAGCTTCAGCGCACGGCAAAACCCAAGGTAGACCGCCGCCAGCGCCGCGACCACGCTCAGCAGCCACAGCAGATAGCCGAAGTTCACGTGGAACGAATAGTTGCCCGAGCTGCCGACCGGGATCGTCGGGTGCAGCAGGAAGCTGAGCGCCAGCGGCAGCGCAAAGGCGCAGGCGACGACCGCGCGCACCTGGCGTTCGCGCGACATGGCCAGCCAGGCGTACCACAGCAGCGGGTTGGCGAGCCAGGCGACATAGCCGAGCGGGACGCCGATCGGTCCCACGATCAGTGCGAACCATCCGGGCCAGGCGTCCTTCAGGGCGGTGAAGGACGGCGACGCCAGGCAGGCGAGGTAGGCGACGAACGAGGCGATGGACAGCCGGCGTTCGGCAAGCGAGCGAGGATCTGGCGCGAGGGTGTTGTCCATACAGCCAGTGTAGCCGCTCCCCCTCCCGACAAATCCTCGGATTCCCACAGCCGTCACGGGACCTGGACGCTCCTCACCCAGTCGTCCGCGCGCAGCAGCCTGGCATCCGCGTCGGCCGAGTGCATGCCCGGACCGTTCTCCACGCCGGCGCGATGCGTCCGCTGGCGTCGGCATCGAGCAGCACGCCACTGGTCGCGCTGGCCGCACTGGCGGGCCAGGGCATCGCCTACACCGAATTCCATTGGTAAGCCGAAAGCCCGGGCTCAATCCCCCTTGGCCACGCCTTCGCGGCGCGGATCGGCCCCGCCGTACCACAGCGGCACGCCATGCACCTCGATGCGCTGGATGCCGTGCAGGCCCGAAGTCTGCTCGCCCAGGCGCACCTTGTGGCCGCGCGCGTTCAGCGCCTCGATGGTGGTGGACGGGAAGCGCCCCACTTCCAGCTCGGTCGGGCCGTTGCGGCTGCCGAAGTTCGGCAGCGAGATCGCTTCCTGCACGTTCAGGCCCCAGTCCAGCGTGCCGACCAGGACCTTGGCCACGTAGTTGATGATGGCCGGCCCGCCCGGCGAACCGACGGTCAGCACCAGCTTGCCGGTCTTGCGGTCGAACACCACGGTCGGCGACATCGCGCTGCGCGGGCGCTTCCCCGCTTCCACGCGGTTGGCGATGGGGCCGTCGGCATCGACCGAGGCAAACGAGAAATCGGTGAGCTGGTTGTTGAGGATGAAGCCGTCCACCATCTGGCGCGAGCCAAAGGCGTCCTCGACGGTGGTGGTCATGGCCAGGCCGGCGCCGAATCCATCGACCACCGCCACGTGCGAGGTCGAGGGCGTCTCGATCGCATTGTCCTTGCCCCAGAGCCAGGCGGTCTCCATGCCGGGCGGCTTGCCGGCCGGGGCCTCGCCCATCGAGCGCGGGCCCACCAGCTTGGCGCGCGTGGCCAGGTAGGTCTTGTCGATCAGGCTGGGCACACCGCGCCCCGGGAGCGGCACGAAGTCGGTGTCGGCCGCGTAGCGGTTGCGGTCGGCATAGGCCAGGCGCCCCACTTCGCTGAACACGTGCAGCGCGTCCGGGCTCGGGACGCCGTTGGCGGGCGCCAGCGCCCGCATGTCCATGGTCTCGAACATCCCCAGCATCTGGGCCACCGCGATGCCCCCGGAAGAAGGCGGCGGCATGCCGCATACGGTATAGGCGCGATAATCGCTGCACACCGGGGTGCGCAGCTTGGGGCGGTAGTTGGCGATGTCGGCGGCGCTGAGCAGTCCCGGATTGGTCGGGTGGCCCTGCACCTTGGCCGCGATGTCGCGCGCGAGGCGGCCGTTGTAGAAGGCGTCGGCGCCGCCCTCGGCGATCTCGCGCAGGGTCTTGGCCAAGGCCGGGTTTTTCAGGATATGACCGACCGGCCAGGGCTTTGCGCCGTTGCCGTAGAAGTAGCGCGCGGCTTCCGGATCCTTGCGCAGGTGCGGGTCGCTAGAGAGCAGCGCGTGCAGGCGCGGGCTGACAGCGAAGCCTTCTTCGGACAGCTTGATGGCCGGCGCGAACAGCGTCTTCCACGGCAGCTTGCCATGCTCGCGGTGGGCCAGTTCGAGCATGCGCAGCACACCCGGCGCACCGGTCGAACGGCCCCCGACGATGCCCTCGGTGCGCGACAGCGGGGTGCCGTCCGGACGCTGGAACAGGCGCTCGTCGGCCTTGCTCGGCGCGGTCTCGCGGCCGTCGAAGGCCTGGGTCTTGTGGCCGTCGTAATGGACCAGAAAGGCGCCGCCGCCGATGCCGGAGGACTGCGGCTCGACCAGGGTCAGCACCAGCTGGGTGGCGATCGCCGCGTCGATCGCGCTGCCGCCCTGCTTCAGGATCTGGTAGCCCGCCTCCACCGCCAGCGGATTGGCGGCGGCCACCATGTAATTTTTGGCGGGCCAGCCGGCCTTGACCTGGTAGCCGGTGGCGGCTTCGGGCGCCGCCTGGCGGGTGTCCTGGCCCAGTGCGGGCTGGGCGGCCGCAGTTGCCAGATTCAGGGCCAGCACGACGGCCAGCAGTTTGAACTTGTTCAATCGATTCTCCAGAAAGCAAAACGGGCACGCGGCTTGCGCCACGCGCCCGACATCTGCCAATCGTACAACAATTGACAGAAGGCTTCAGGAGCCGACGTACAGTTTTACTTCGGCTGCATGCGGATCGCGCCGTCCAGGCGGATCGTTTCGCCGTTGAGCATCACGTTTTCGATGATGGCCTTGGCCAGGTGCGCGTACTCCTTCGGCATGCCGAGACGCGGCGGGAACGGCACCATCTTGCCCAGCGAGTCGCGCACTTCCTGCGGCATGCCCATCAGCATCGGGGTCTCGAAAATGCCCGGGGCGATGGTCATCACGCGGATGCCGCTGCGCGCCAGGTCGCGCGCCATCGGCAGGGTCATGCCGGCGACCGCGGCTTTCGAGGAACCGTAGGCGGCCTGGCCGATCTGGCCGTCGAAGGCCGCGACCGAGGCGGTGTTGATGATGATACCGCGCTCGCCGTACTCCGATGCTTCGGTCTTGCCCATGGCGTCGGCCGCCAGGCGGCACATGTTGAAGGTACCGACCAGGTTGATGTTCACCGCGCGCTGGAAAGCGTCCAGCGGGTGCGGGCCGTCCTTGCCGACGGTCTTGACGGCCGGCGCCACGCCGGCGCAGTTGACCAGGCCGCGCAGGGTGCCCAGCTTGGTGGCTGCTTCCACGACCGCCAGGCCGTCGGTTTCCGAAGTGACGTCGCACTTGACGAACTGGCCGCCCAGCTCGGCCGCCAGGGCGGCGCCTGCTTCGGCCTGCACGTCGGCGATGACGACCTTGCCGCCCGCTTCGGCGATCATGCGCGCCGTGGCTGCTCCCAGGCCCGACGCGCCACCGGTCACGATGAACACATTGTTCTGAATTTGCATGGTTTTCCCTTTTTAAAAGTTCTTGTGCCGCTGTCTACACACGGTGCTGACGTTCGGGACGCTTATTTACGTTAACGTAAACGTCAAACAGCGGCATTGTAGCGAACTTTTAGCAAGAAAAACCATACTCCCAGACGTGACTAGCTCAAATGCATTGCATATTCACGCCGTTCTGGGTGCACAGGCGGCCGTCGCGGCTGACTGCCGTATTGCCGGGGCCCGCGTTGTAGGTGGCGCCGCTGGCGTCGGTGCACAGGCGGCCGTCGCGGCTGACTGCCGTATTGCCGGGGCCCGCGTTGTAGGTGGCGCCGCTGGCGTCGGTGCACAGGCTGCCGACGCAGCCGACCATCTGGCTCGTCGAAGGAGCGCTGGGGGCCGCCACGCCCGGCAACGGGGCGCGCGGGCTCAAGGTCGGCGCGGGCGCGACGATGCGCGGCGTGCTGCCGATTTGCTGGACCGCGCCCGGGCGGCGCTGGGCCTGCTTCTTCTGGGTCGTGCGCTCGGGCTGGCCGCGTTTTTCCTGCTCGGTCATCGGCTGCTGGTTTTGCGCAGGCCGGGCCGGCTGGGCCTGGGGCGTAGCGCCTTGCGGCGGCTGGCTGCCCGGGGCCGGACGGGCCGAGGGATCGACCTCGACCTGCTTGCCGGTCACGGGCGGCTGGCCGGCGCGCTCTTCCTGGGCCTGGGGACGGGCTTCGCCGGTAGCTTGCGCCGGTTGGGACGTCGTCGCCGGCGGCGTCTGCGGGTTCAGCACCGGACCGTAGCTGGCGCTGTCGGAGACCGGCTTGCCGGTCGGTGGCTGCTGCGGCAGCGGCGCGGCATTCTGGGCCAGCGCGCCTGTGGACCCCAGCGCGAACAGCAAGGCAATCATGGACTGGATGGGACGCATGGTGCACCTCGTGCAATTCGGATCATGGACACCGCATTATCTGCCTGGCCGGACGGCATGGGCGCACGCGAAACCATTCCTTACATGATTGTGCGGCGGTAACGGGCGGCAGACTGCAGCGCGGGCATGCGAAGATCGTGCCGTGTACATCGAGAGGAGCCAGCATGAGTCAAGTGCAGATCGCGGAAGGCGACCACGTCCGGGGCAATCCGCAAGCCGAGATCTTCATCGTCGAGTACGGGGACTTCCAGTGTCCCTATTGCGCACGCGCCTACCCGACGCTCAAGGAACTGCAGGACCGCTACGGCGAGCGGATCGCGCTGGTGTACCGGCATTTGCCGCTCGGCATGCATCCGTATGCGGAGAGCGCCGCCGAGGCGGCGGAAGCGGCCGCGGCCCAGGGCAAGTTCTGGGAGATGCACGACGCGCTGTTCGACCACCAGGCGCAGATAGCGCCGGGCCAGTTGCCGCTGCTGGCCCAGGAGCTGCGCCTGGACGGGGCGCGTTTCGACGCCGACCTGGCCCAGCGCCGGCACCGCGAACGGATCCAGGCGCAGGCCGCCGAGGGCAAGGAACTGGGAGCGAGCGGGACGCCGAGTTTTTTCATCAACGGCGAGCGCTATCATGGGGATTCGGATCGGGAGTCGCTGACTGCGGCGGTCGAGCGGTATTTGTAACGCTCAAACACCACCAATCCGTAGGGTGTGCGGCTCTGCCGCACACGCGTTCAAATCCAGCAAGATCAGCCCGCTCGGCTGCTCGAACGATGTCTATCACCGCGTGGGCGGGGAACCCGCCCACCCTACGCCAATGCATGCGTTAACGAAAAACGGCCCCGCAGGGCCGTTTCGATCAACTTGCTGAGTGTTATTCCGACAGCGCCGCAAACGCCGCGTCGCGCACCTGCTCGACCGGACCCACGCCCGAGATCCTGCGGTACTTCGGCGCGCCCGGCAGGCCCGACTGCGCCCACTTGTTGTAGTAGCCGAGCAGCACTTCGGTCTGGTTATGGTACACGGCCAGGCGCTTCAGGACGGTCTCTTCCTTGTCGTCGTCGCGCTGGATCAGCGGCTCGCCGGTGACGTCGTCGATGCCCTCTGCCTTGGGCGGGTTGAACTTGGTGTGGTACACGCGGCCCGAGCCGGCGTGGGTGCGGCGGCCCGACATGCGTTCGACGATCAGTTCGTCCGGCACGTCGATTTCCAGCACGTAGTCGATGGTCACGCCGCTGTCCTTCATGGCGTCGGCCTGGGCGATGGTGCGCGGGAAGCCGTCGAACAGGTAGCCGTTGGCGCAATCGGTCTCCTTCAGGCGCTCTTTCACCAGGCCGATGATGATGTCGTCCGACACCAGCTGGCCCGCATCCATCACCTTCTTGGCAGCCAGGCCCAGTTCGGTTCCGGCCTTGATCGCGGCACGCAGCATGTCGCCGGTGGAGATCTGCGGAATGTTGAACTTTTCCTTGATGAAATTGGCCTGGGTGCCTTTGCCGGCGCCGGGTGCTCCTAACAGAATGAGACGCATGAGTTTCCTAGATTCTTAGAGGATGTTGATAATTTTTATGTGCACAAACGATCAAACTTGATGCATATCTGGCTACTTGACACGAAAGTTACCACAAAAGTCAGCTTTAACGCCAATTCCGAGGGGTCTTGCCAGCGTGTTTTGATGTAGCGCAGACAACGTAAATCTGGCGTAAGAATAGTCAGGCAGCGTAGTGGCGGCGCACCCGCTCCAGGTCGTCCGGAGTGTCGACACCGGCCGGCGGCGCGCTGTCGGTGATGTGCACGGCGATCGGATATCCGTGCCAGAGCACGCGCAACTGTTCCAGCGCCTCGATGGTTTCGAGGGGCGAACTTTCCAGAGCCGGATAGGCCTGGAGGAAGGCGTTGCTGTAGGCGTACAGGCCGACATGGCGCAGCGGCGCATACCCCGCCGGCAAGGATTCCCTGGACGCCGCGAAGGCATCCCGGTGCCACGGAATCGTGGCGCGCGAAAAGTACAGCGCCCTGCCCGCCTTGTCGAGCACGACTTTCACCACGTTCGGGTTGAACACGTCCGCGACTTCAATGATCGGATGGGCGACGGTCGCCATCGGCACGCCATCAACGATACGGGCGGCACACGCGGCCAGCAGGGCCGGGTCGATCAGCGGCTCGTCGCCCTGCAGGTTGACCACGACCTCGCTTGGTGCCAGGCCCAGCTGCCGGGCCACTTCGGCGATGCGGTCGGTGCCCGAGGGATGGTCGGCGCGGGTCATGCAGGCTTCGATGCCATGCGCTTCGCAGGCCGCCAGGATGCTCGGCGCGTCGGTGGCGACGATGATGCGCGCCGCGCCCGACGCGCGCGCGCGCTCGGCGACGCGCACCACCATCGGCTTGCCGCCGAGGTCGGCCAGCGGTTTGTTCGGCAGGCGGGTCGAGGCCAGGCGCGCCGGGATGATGACGGTAAAGCCCATCGACTTACACCGGCTCGATTCTACGCGCCTGGTCAGCCCACATGATCGGGATCCCGTCGCGGATCGGGTATGCCAGGCGGTCCGGGCGGCAGGTCAGTTCCTGCGCCTTTTTATCGTATTCGAGCGGGCCCTTGCACAGCGGGCAGACCAGGATATCAAGCAGTCGAGCGTCCACGACATTTCTCCACGATTTGTTCGGCCAGCGCGGAATCGATCCGCGCCGTCACGGGCACGACCCACAGCCGCGGGTCGTCCTTCAGGTTATCAAGTTGCCGACATTTTACTGCATCCTTCTCCGTGATCAGGATGACATCGGCATCCAGTCCATCGAACGGACGGTCGCGGAAGTCGTGGTGGTCGGGCAGCGGCAGTTCCCGGAAATCCAGGCCGGCGGCGCGCAGCATGGCGAAGAAGCGGCCCGGATTGCCGATCCCGGCGGCCGCGACGATGCGCCGTCCCTTCAGGCGCGCCAGCGGCAGGCAGGCTTCCGGACGCGCCAGCGGTTCCGCGAAGTCGCCCACCAGCTCCATGCGAAACGCCTGGCCGCCAACCTGGCGCGCCAGGGCCGGAGCGATCTCGGGCGCGTTCACGACCGTGAAATCGCGGCGGCGCGAGGGCGCTTCGCGCAGCGGGCCGGCCGGCAGCAGCCAGCCGTTGCCGACGCCGCGGCCGTCGAACAGGACGATCTCGACGTCGCGCCCCAGCGCATAGTGCTGCAGGCCGTCGTCCGCGATCAGCACGTCGACGTCGGGATGGGCCGCCAGCAGCGCCCTGCCCGCTTCCACGCGCTTGCGTCCGACCACGACCGGGCAGCCGGTACGGGCCGCGATCAGGAGCGGCTCGTCGCCGATTTCGCCCGCTTCCGACTGCGGCGTGACCGCGCGCGGGGCGCTTTCCGCCCCGCCGTGGCCGCGCGAAATGACGCCCGGACGCAGCCCGGCCCCGCGCAGGCTTTCCGCCAGCCAGATCGTCAGCGGCGTCTTGCCGGTACCGCCAATAAAGATGTTGCCGACGACGATGACGGGCACCGGTAGCCGTTCGCTGCGCTTGATGCCGAGGCGATACAGCAGCACGCGCACCGCGGCCAGCAGACGGAACAGCAGCGCGAGCGGCAGCAGCGCGATGGCCAGCGGGCCGCGGCGCAGCCAGGCGCGATTGAAAGTGGATTCGAGCTTGGAGGACATGAAGAGGCGCACGCCATGGCGTGCGCTCGCTGTATTTCTTGCTTATTTTTTTGTGCCGGTCTGGGCGGCGAAGGTCAGCTTGTCGTAACCGGCCACGCGCGCCGCTTCCAGCACGTTGATGACCATCTGGTGCATCGCGAACTGGTCGGCATTGACGATCACCACCGGTTCCTGCGCCGGCTGGCCGCCCGCGCCGCCGCTGCGGGCGGCATTCTTCAAGTCTTCGGCCAGGCCGGCCACGCTGTGGAAGGCCACCGGCACGTTATTCACCGTGTAATTGCCCTTGGCGTCAATGGTGACGTTGATCTCGAACGGACGCTCCTGCACTTTCTCGGCGTCGGCCGTGGGCAGGGTGATCTGCAGCTCGGTGAACTTGCTGTAGGTGGTCGACACCATCAGGAAGATGAGGACGACCAGCAGCACGTCGATGAACGGGATCAGGTTGATCTCCGGTTCTTCGCGCTGGCGGCCGCGGCGGAAGTTCATCATTTGCGGGTCCCGTGCACGACATCGACGAATTTCACGGACTGCAGTTCCATCTCGACGATGAAGCTGTCGACCAGCGCGCGGAAGTGACGGTAGAACACCAGGGCCGGCATCGCGATCGCCAGGCCGAAACCGGTGTTGTACAGTGCCACGGAAATACCGTGGGCCAGTTGCGCCGGGTTGTTGCCGCCGGTCGGGCTCTGGGCGCCGAAGATCTCGATCATGCCGACCACGGTGCCGAACAGGCCCATCAGCGGGGCGAGCGAGGCGATGGTGCCGAGGGTGGTCAGGAAGCGCTCCAGGCCATGGGCGACGCCGCGGCCGGCTTCCTCGATCGACTCCTTCATGACGTCGCGCGGGGCGTCGACGTTGCGCAGCGCGGCGGCCAGCACGGTGCCGAGCGGCGAATTGTGCTCGAGCTTGTCCACGACGTCCGGCGTGACCTTGCCGGCGCGGTAGACGCGGATCACTTCATCCAGCAATCCCTTCGGGAGAATCTTCTCGCGGCGCAGGTAGAGCAGGCGTTCCACGATCAGGGCGACAGCGACGATCGAGGCGATCAGCAAGAGCCAGATGGGCCAGCCTGCAGCTTGGAAAATGGCGAGCAAGAGAAACTCCTGAGGTAAAGAAATCAATTCAGCAATGTAACAAGTTGCCAGCAGTGCGGCAAGTGCGCTTCGCGCCCGGTTCTACACATCTTCTGTGGATAAAAATGTGTGCAAGGCAGCTGTTCAGATACGAGAGTCTTGATTTGAAAGGGAATTTTGCCACTGCGCAAGAAAACAGCACATGTCAGATCCAGTGCGGCGTTGGCGAACTCGGCGTTTCCACAACCGTTTTGATCTAACTCAACAGTTCGCAGTTACGAACAAATTCTGTGGACAAAATTGTGCGCAATGGCCTCCCGCGCTGCTTAAGCCATTGTTTTTCTTGAAGAAAATACTTCGGCGTAAAAATTAGGCAGTGTTGCGCGCTGTCGTCGCCGTGTCTGCAACGTGCGGTTCCTCACACTTTTTGTGGACAAAAATGTGAGCAAGGCCCTATTTTGAAAGCTAAGTGTTTGATCTAAAACAAAAATTCGCAACTGCACAAAATTTCATCACTGAGCCATAAAGCAAGGTTTTATGTGCAAATCTGGTCCTCCGTGCACGACTTGTTCAGCCAATCCGGCTCAGCAGCAAAGGAAATTCACATCTGCACATTTTTTGTGGATAAAGATGTGATGAAGCTTGTACGGCTCGCCTTAAGCGATTGATTATGAAGGGGTTTCCGCTCACTGCCATCAAAACATGCACGGGCGGAAAAACGGCCCAGTGCTATCGTTTTCGCCGTCCGATCCGGTAAAAGACAGGTCGGCACGCACCGCCGCCAAGCCTTGGGCCGGCGCTTGTGCACACTTTTTGTGGACAAAATTGTGTGCAAGGATCAGGTTCAACATCTAAGTACTTGATCTGGCACGACAAAATTTCCGAGCGTCATTTTTAAGCACGCACCGAACGCTCGTGAAGCCTCAGTTCCCTAACCTGGTCGGAATTGAGCTGTCCACATATTTTGTGGACAACAATGTGCCCAAGCCAGGCATATGCATGCTAAGTCCTTGATCCGAAAGACCCGGCCGGGTGCGCCCGGTGCTTGGGCAGTCTTTGGTCTTATGGATGAGTTGCCCACAGTTTTTGTGGATAAGCTGCCACCAGGGACGACGGCGTCCTCCCCAAGTCCTTGATTCCTTTCGCTTTTCAATAGAATGCATTGAAAAAAGGCAACAATGCTGTGGCAGCTGCAAGCGCGCACGGCTGCGACAGGTGCTTGTCGATTTCGTCAAGATGTGACATAAGCATCGACTTTGCCCGCACAGCCACGCAGCCATGGAAACCCGAAGCGACGCCGACCCCGCCTACGCCGCCACACCCGTCCTTACCGTGACGGCCCTGAACCAGCAGGTCGCGCGCCTGCTCGAACGGACTTTTCCGCTGGCCTGGATTGGCGGCGAAATCTCCAACTTCACCCGCGCCAGCTCCGGCCACTGGTATTTCACCCTGAAGGACGATGCCGCCCAGGTGCGCGCCGTCATGTTCCGCAGCCGCGCCCAGTATGCCGGCTTCATCCCGCGTGAAGGCGACAAGGTCGAGGTGCGCGCCCTGGTCACGCTGTACGGCGCGCGCGGCGACTACCAGATCAACGTCGAGACGATCCGCCGCGCCGGCGTCGGCCAGCTCTACGAAGCCTTCCTGCGCCTGAAGGAGAAGCTGTCCAGCCAGGGCCTGTTCGATCCGGAGCGCAAGCGTCCGCTGCCGCTATTCCCGCGCACCATCGGCATCGTCACCAGCCCGCAGGCCGCCGCCCTGCGCGACGTGCTGACCGCGCTGCGCCGCCGCGCCCCCCACGTGCGCGTGATCCTCTACCCTGCCCCGGTGCAGGGCCAGTTCGCTGCCGACAAGATCGCCGAAGCCATCATGACCGCCTCACGGCGCCAGGAAGCCGACGTGCTGCTGGTCTGCCGCGGCGGCGGCTCGATCGAGGACCTGTGGAGCTTTAACGAAGAATGCGTGGCGCGCGCCATCGATGCCTGCGCCATTCCCGTGATCTCGGGCGTCGGCCACGAAACCGACGTCACCATCGCCGACTTCGCCGCCGACGTGCGCGCCGCCACCCCGACCGCCGCCGCCGAGCTGGCCGCTACGGCGCGCGCCGACTGGCTGGCATCGCTGTCCGCCGACGCCCAGGACCTGCGCCGCGCCATGCGCCGCACGCTGTCGGAAGCGAACCAGGGCCTGGACGCGTTCAGCCGGCGCCTGCTCAGCCCCTCCGCCCAGATCCGCCACCAGCGCGTGCGCCTGCTGTCGATGGCGGCCGCGCTGACCCATGCGATCCGCACGCCGGTGAACCGCCAGAGCCTGGTGCTGGCCCAGCTGCAGCAGCGCTGGACACGCCACCGCCCCGACATGCGCGCCATGCGCGCCCAGCTGCTGGCCGACGGGCGCCACCTGAACGCCAGCCTGTGCAACACTGTCAAACGGCGGCGCGACGCACTGAACGCGCTGTCGGCCCAGCTGGAGCTGCTGAACCCGCAACGTACGCTCGAGCGCGGCTATGCGATCGTGCGCAACGCCAAGGGCGAAGTGTTGCGCGACCCGGCCCAGATCAAGGCGCGCAACAAGCTGTCCGTGCGGCTGGCGGGCGGCAGCGCCGACATCGTCGTGTCCAGCGTCGGGGGCGGCAAGGACGCGGCGCCCGACTGACTGGCCAAGCATGCAACATTGTCCTATCCGGTTTAGAATAACGCCGCTCTGGAACAAAACCTGTCCAACCAACGCACAAGGAAAAAAACATGGAACATATCCTGCCCGCACTGCCATACGCTAAGGATGCTCTGCAGCCGCACATCTCGGCCGAGACCCTGGAATACCACCACGGCAAGCACCACCAGACCTATGTCACCAACCTGAACAACATGATCAAGGGCACGGAATACGAAAACCTGTCCCTGGAAGAGATCATCAAGAAGTCGTCGGGCGGCGTGTTCAATAACTCGGCCCAGGTGTGGAACCACACCTTCTTCTGGAACTGCATGTCGCCGAACGGCGGCGGCGCACCGACCGGCCAGGTGGCGGACGCCATCAACGCCAAGTGGGGCTCGTTCGACAAGTTCAAGGAAGAGTTCAACAAATCGGCCCTGGGCAACTTCGGCTCGGGCTGGACCTGGCTGGTGGCCAAGGGCGACGGCAGCGTCGACATCGTCAACACCTCGAACGCCGGCACCCCGCTGACCACTTCGGACAAGCCGCTTCTCACCGCCGACGTCTGGGAGCACGCCTACTACATCGACTACCGCAACGCCCGCGCCAAGTTCCTGGATGCGTTCTGGAACGTCGTGAACTGGGACTTCGTGAACCAGAATCTGGCGTAAGCCGTTCTCGTTCCCGGTTTGATGCACGGCTCGCTTCGGCGGGCCGTGTTCTTTTACAGCCGACCACCAGACCTGGCCTAGCGCATCAGGACTTCGTTCCTGAAGCGCCAGGCATAGGTCTGGCCGACCTTGAGTTGCGCCGCATGTTCGCGCAGCTCGACGATGAAGTTGCCCAGCTCGTCGCGGCGGATGCGGGCAATGGCGCGTGCGCAGACCAGGGTGCCGCGCCGGATCTGCCAGAACTGCTCCGGGTCCAGTCCCGCCGCCAGGTCCTTGATGGGCGTGCGGATCAGGCCTTCGTCGTTGGCGGTGACCACCCGCGTGTAGCGCGTGTCCGATTCGAAGAACAGGATTTCGTCGATCGGGAACAGCTTGATGATGTTCCCCGCGGTGCAGCTGATCCAGCGGATGCGTTCCTGTGCCGCTTTGGGGCGCAGGCGCTGGTCGAGTTCCACCAGGCTTTTTGCGCGCTCGGCGCTTGCGCCGCCCGCTTCGAGCTGGACCCGCACACGCATCAAGGCCTGTTCCAGGCGCGCCTGCGTGACCGGCTTGAGCAGGTAGTCGACCGCGCCCAGGTCGAAGGCCTCGATGGCATGGCTGTCGTAGGCCGTGGTGAACACGACGCAAGTTGCGCCCCTGCTCGCGCGCGCAACTTCCAGGCCGGAAACGCCGGGCATCCGGATGTCGAGGAAGGCCACGCTTGGTTCCAGGTCGGCGATCGCGGCCAGCGCGTCGCTGCCGTCTTCGAGCGAGGCCACGATCTCGAGCTCCGGCCAGATCAGGGCGAGCAGGCGTTGCAGCTCGGCGCGCTGCAGGTCTTCGTCGTCGGCGATGATTGCGGTCGGCATGTCAGCTGGGTTCCTCCATCGTGGCGCGCAGCGGCAGCACGATGCTGGCCGCCACGCCGCCCTCCTCCACCGCGCGCAGGTTGAGTGCGGCCGCGCCGCCGTACAGGTGCTTCAGGCGTTCGCGAATATTGCTCAGGCCAATGCCGCTTCCGCTCGATGCGGAAAAGCCGACGCCGTCGTCCTGCACGCTGAGCTCCAGCAGGTCGCCCTCCAGGCGCGCGGCCGTCACGCGGATGTGCGCCGGCCCCTTCTTCGGCTCGATGCCGTGCTTGACCGCGTTTTCCACCAGCGAAATCAGCATCAAGGGTGGAATGAGGACAGCGCGCAGCTCCTCCGGACAGGCGACCTCGGTGCGCAGGCGCGGCATGCGCGCCCCGATCACGCCCAGGTAGGCGCGCACCGAATCGCATTGCGAACCGAGCGTCACGAAGGTGCTGGCGCCATCGGCGCGCAGCTGCGGGATGGTCGAGCGCAGGTAGTCGATCAGGTGGTCGATCATGACGATGCCGCGCCCCGGGTCGGACAGCATGGCGGCGCGCACGCCGGACAGGGTATTGAACAGGAAGTGCGGCTCGACTTGCCCGGCCAGCAGCGCCAGCCTGACCTCGACTTCGTTGCGCTGGTGCTTGTAGTGCTCGGCCTGGGCCTGGAGGGCGGCTTCGCGCAGCAGCCGCCGCTGGCGGAAATAGGCGGCCAGGTCGAAGGGGCCGGCCAGCCAGACCACCAGGGGGAACCAGATCGCCAGGTTGACGATCTGGTTGTCGCGCGCCTGCTCGCGTTCCAGATCCGTCCATGCCCTTCCCTGCGGCGGCTGCCCGCCGGTGCGCACGAAGGGCGTCAGCGACCAGGGCGCCAGCACGCCCAGCACCAGGGCGACAACGATGCCGGCCGCTTCGCGGCGCGGGCTCCAGCCGCGCGCGCGCACCAATACCGCCAGACCGCGCCCCAGCGCCAGCGCGATGGCAACCACCAGCCATTGGACGGGAAAGGTCAGCCAGAACCTCAGCGCATTCACCTCCGGCGGCGCGGTCACCATCGTCACGATCAGGGCGAGGACCAGCGCCAGGAGGAGCATCGGCACCCGGAAGGAACGCAGGCGGTAGGCGTACCAGGTCTTGCTGAAGACCGGGTACTGCTCCGCGCGCGCCGACCAGCCGCCGAGCCGCGTCGCCAGGCCGGCCGGGAGGGGACGCTCGTTGTCCGCTGCTGCCAATTTTTCCATTCGACTATTTTACGCTGCGGGGCTGCGCGGCCGTTGCCAGGATCCAGTCGCTCACCGTGTTCAGTGCGAGCGGCGCCATGGTTTCCTCGATCTCGGCGTATTCGGATACGGCGCCGCTGCGGGCGGTCTGGAACAAATGGTTCAGCCCCGGCAGTTGCTTGACGACGGCGCGTGGATTGTCCTTCAGTGCCGTGCGGATCGCGAAAAGGTCCATCTCGGCCGGCACCTGCAGGTCGCGCTCGCCGTTCAGGACCAGGATGGGCTGGCGCACGGCTTGCAAGGCCGGCCCCGGCTCGTGGCGCAGGAAGGCGTGGAACCAGGGCGTGACGAAGGCGTTGGCCCTCGGGGCGGCGGTCCCCGGCGGCAGGATGCCCTTGCGCTCGGCATCTTCCATCATCTGGCGCGCCCTGGCGCCGGCCAGGTCCCGGCGCGGCTCGGCCACGATGGCGGCGAACAGCGCACGGTTCAGTTCGCGTTCCTGGTCCACCAGGGCGTCCGGCACGCCGCGCGCCTTCGCGTTCAGGGCAATCTGTTCGACCATCAGCAGTTCGCCGCGCACGCCGGGGCCGGCCAGCATCACCACGAAGCCGAGCTTCGGGTCGCGCGCCGCTACCATCGGTGCGATCAGCCCGCCTTCGGAGTGACCGACGATGCCGATCCGTCCCGCATCGGCTTCAGGGCGGCCACGCAGGAACGCGACCGCAGCCTCGGCATCGGTGGCGAAATCCTGCGTGGTGGCCTCGGCATAGGCGCCGCCCGACTTGCCGACGCCACGCTTGTCGTAACGCAGGACCGCGATGCCCCTGCTGCTCAAATGGTCTGCCAGCACCAGGAACAGCCTGTGTCCAAGAATCGACTCGTCGCGGTCGTGGGGGCCGGAGCCATGCACCAGTACCACCGCCGGGAACGGCCCCTTTCCCTGGGGGACAGTCAAGGTGCCGGTCAGGGAGTGGCCCCCCGCCGGATTGGTAAAGCGCACCTCGCTGCCGGCATAGGCCGCAGGGCGCGCGCCGATCGCATCGACTTGCGGGCGCTTCGGCATGCTTGCGGCGGCTTCGCTGCGCTCCAGGCGCAGGGGAATGGTCTGGCCACCCTGGCTCCAGGTGCCGATCCAGGCCTTGTCCTGCTCGCTCCAGCGCGCCGTGAAGCCGGCGTTCAGCGACTGCAGCCGAAAGCCCAGCTGCTCCTCGCTCACTTCCAGCGCGTCCACCCTGGTCGTCAAGCCCTGTTGCGGCACCTTGAGCGTGCCTTCCCATTTGCCATCGGCGGCCTTGCCGAACTGGAGGAACAGATGAAGGGAGTTCGCAATGCTGCCTTTCCAGTGGCCGGTGGCGTCGACGGCGTGTGCCGGACCGGCGGCGAGGGTGAAGGCGGCCAGCAGGCCAAGGATTGTCGATTTCATGTCTTGTCTCGTTCTTGTGGTTCGGATATGCAACTGTAACCCGGCCTTGCGCCGGGCCAGGGCCAATGGGACGAATCCCGGCTTTGCTGACATGAACCTTCCCTACCCTGCCATGAACACTCAGGCTGTCTGCTGCCGACCATCCCCTGGATACGCGAAACTTGTTGACAAGAAAAGCAGTTCATACGATCCTCGCTAAAACGTTGCAGTAAATCGTTTTAGTTAACGGTTTGATGCTTATCCTCCCGACATTTCAGGATCAAATTACCGGCATTTTGAGCACTCGCAAAAAAAATTTCGACAATTACTAAAACGTTGCAGTAGAACGTTTTATCCGCTTTTTTTCGTCATCTGCTGTCGGCAACAACATCAAAGAATGGAGACAACCATGGCAGTCAAGCAGCGCTACCCGCATCTCACCACGTCCCGTACCCCGATCGCCGCCGCCCTGGCGCTCCTCCAGTTCGCCGCGCCCGTGCAAGCCCAGGAGGCGGCCACCCCCGCCGCGGCCCCGCAACTCGAAACGGTGGTGGTGTCGGCCAACCGGCGCATCGAGAAGCTGGAAGACGTGCCGGCGTCGATTTCCGTGCTGACGGACGAAACGCTCACGCGCAACAACGTGCGCGAGTTCGACGACGTGGTCAACCTGTCGCCGGCCTTGACGATCTCGCACGGCACCCAGGTCGGAACGAACAGCATCAACATGCGCGGCATCGGCACCACCTCGAACAACATCGGCATCGAGGGCGACGTCGCGATCATCGTCGACGACATGCCCTATGCCCAGGCGCAGCAGGTGTTCCGCGACCTGGCCGACGTGCAGCGCGTGGAGATCCTGAAGGGTCCGCAGAGCACGATGTTCGGAAAGAGCGCGATTGCCGGGGCCGTTGTCGTGACCAGCAAGCCGATCGGCGCCGGACCGGCGAAGGGCAAGCTGTCGCTGTTCAAGAGCAGCGACGACGAATACCGCGTCGCCGCCTCGGTCAGCGGGCGGGTGTCGGAGAAGGTCGGTCTGCGCGTGTTCGCCAGCAAGACCAATTTTCCGGGCCTGCTGCATAACCTGACCACCGACCGCATGCAGAACGGTTCGGGCGGCAAGACCTTCTTCGCCAAGCTGCAGTGGCAGCTCACCCCCGACCTGGACGTGCAGATCTCGCCGCGCTACGACCATTCGCTCAGGACCGGCAACACGGCCGCGATCACCTCGATCGGACCGGGCGTCGGCTACCTGTACAACAAGAACTACACCGCGCTGTCGAACACCCAGGTACTGCGCGGGATCGCCGTCACGCCATTCAACACGACCATCCGCAACGACTCCCCGACCGGGCTGGACGCGTCCGACCGCGGCGTGGGCGTGCGCGTCAACTACCTGTTCCCCGAGTCCTCGCCGCTGGCCGGGTACGCGCTCACCTCGATCACCTCGGTCGACAACAACCGCTCGAACGACTTCCGCGACAACGACAACATCGACCTGATCTCCACCTTCTACCAGGTGAACCATGCGGGCAAGCCGTCCGGCATCGCCGAGCCGCCGATGATCAACGGCACCCTGGACAGCAAGATGTCGACCCAGGAACTGCGCCTGACCTCGCCCGACAGCGGCGCGCTGCGCTATCTGGTCGGCCTGTGGCTGGCGCGTAACAGCGTCGATCGCTATTACCTGCGCGGCAATCCCTTCGTCAAGGAGACCAACTGGACCAACTACCACACCACGTCGGCCAGCCTGAACCGCGCCATCTACGCCAACGGCAGCTGGGACTTCATGCCGCGCCACACCCTGACGGCGGGCCTGCGCTTCACGCGCGAGTCGAACGATTACATGTTCCACACCATCGACAGCCTGTCCTCGAGCGCGCCCAACAATGTCCATACCGGCTCGAACCTCTACACCGCCCCGCGCCACCACGAGAACTACGTCACCGGCAAGCTGGGATATGGCTACAAGCTGAGCGCCGACACGATGGTGTACGGCACCGCGTCGACCGGCACCAAGGGCGTTGCCTACGACATGACGAGCGGCGCCAACAACGTCAACGTGTTCAAGCGCCTGCCGCTGGCGCCCGAGGAAGCGACCAGCTTCGAGGCCGGCTTCAAGGCCAACCTCTGGAACAACCGCGCCACGCTCAACATGGCGGTGTTCAGGACCAGCTTCCGCGACTACCAGACCTCGGCCACCGAGCGCTTCTCGGACGGCAGCCAGGCCAGCGTCCTGTACAGCATTCCGAAGGTGCAGACCCAGGGCTTCGAACTGGACGCCACGGCGCTGCTGACGCGTGCCTTCCTGCTGACGGCGAACCTGGCCTTCACCCGTGCCACGGTGGAGGACTGGAAACAGGGTCCCTGCTACAGCGGCGCCACCGACTGCACCGTGCCAAACGAACTGGTGCCGGGCGCCTTCCTGCGCGACGCCAGCGGCGGCATGATGCCGAACTCGCCGAAGTGGAAGATGAACCTGGGCGGCGAATACACGCTGCCCCTGGCGCTGCCGTACAAGATGGCCGTCAACGCCAACCTGCGCGCGCAGTCCAAGGTGCAGGGCGCGATCAGCCAGGACCCGAGCCTGCAACGGCCCGGCCATGGCATCGTCGACCTGGGCGCGTCGATCGCCGACAGCCGCGGAAAATACAAGTTCTCGGTCGGCGTCAAGAACCTGTTCGACCACCATTACGCGGCCGGCAACGTCGGCTCCTTCCTGAACTTCAAGCAGACCTCGGGCCCGGACATCCGCTCGTTCGGCTGGCAGCCGGCGCGCGACGCGTTCCGCTACTACACTGCCCGCCTGGACATGAACTTCTGAACCGCCTGAACCAAGGAACCCACGAGATGACTTCCACCGCATTGCGCCGCCTTGCCTTCGTCCTGTGCCTGGCGAGCTGCCAGGTATTCGCCCAGGGCTATCCCGACGAGAACCCGTCGCAGCCCTACGCCAAACAGGACGACGGCAAATTCCTCAAGAAGCACGGGGTCAACCTGGCGCGCGCCAGATCCGGGCCGGTCGGGCTGTTGTTCATCGGCGACTCGATCACCGATAACTGGCGCAAGGCGCCGCACATCTGGGACGCGTACTACGGCAAATACCAGCCCGCCAACTTCGGCATCGGCGGCGACCGCACCCAGCACGTCATCTGGCGCATCGAACACGGTGAGCTGGACGGGATCGCGCCGAAAGTCACGGTCCTGATGCTCGGCACCAACAACAGCCTGCACAACAGCGCGGCCGAGATCGCGGCGGCGAACCGCAAGATCGTCGGCATGATCCGCGCCCGCCTGCCGCAGACCAAGGTGCTGCTGCTCGGCGTGTTCCCGCGCGGACCACGCGACCGGTTCGGCGGACCGGTCACGCCGGCCCTGGTCGAGGAATGGGCCAAGCGGAAGGCCACGATCGACGCCTTGAACGGCGAGCTGGCAAAGCTGGACGACGGCAAGACCGTGCGCTACCTGGACATCTCGAAGGCCTTCCTTGGCCAGGACGGCAAGATCCCTTACTCGCTCATGCCCGACCAGCTGCATCCGTCCGCCGCGGGCTACCAGGTGTGGGCCGATGCCATGCAAGCGCTGCTGGATGAAATGATGAAGTGAGAAACGATGAAATGAGTCAGACCTGCGCCAGGTGCCGGCGCAGGAAATCCACGCACACGCGCACCCTGCCGGACCCGGCGAGCCGCTGCGGATACACCGCCCACACGCTCGCCGGTTGGGTGTACTGCGGCAGCACCTGCACCAGGCGGCCATCCTCCAGGTAAGCGCGCGCATCCCACAGCGAGCGCAGGACGATGCCGGCGCCTTCCACCGCCCAGCGCAGCGCGATCTCGCCGTGGTTGGTCGAGAGCGCACCCGACACGCGCACGGTCTCTTCTCCTGCTCTGCCGCGCAGGCGCCAGGTGCCGAGCGGGTGGTCGCGCTCCTTGATCGCCAGGCACTGGTGACCGGACAGTTCCTTCAGGGTCTTCGGCACGCCGTGCCGCTCCAGGTAGCCTGGAGACGCGCACAGGATGCGGTGGTTGTCCATGAGTTTGCTCGCCACCAGCTGCGGCGGCAGCTCGTCGCCGATGCGCACGTCCAGGTCGAAGCCTTCCGCGACCGTGTCGACCAGGCGGTCGAACACCTCGAAGCGGATCTGCAGTTTCGGATGGGCGGCCGCCAGCTGCGCCATGACCGGCGCCACCACGACGCGGCCGAAGCCGAAGCTGCTGCAGATGCGCAGCTGCCCGCTTGGCGCGCCCTGGCGCTCGCGCAATTCGTCCACCATGTCGTCGAGCTGTTCGAGGATGCGCTGGGCGCGGCCGTAGACCTGCTCGCCGTCCAACGTGAGCACCACGCGCCGGGTGCTGCGCTCGAACAGGCGCACGCCCAGGCTGGCCTCCAGGATGCCGACGCGCTTGCTGACAAAGGCCGGCGACATCCCGAGCTCCACGGCGGCAGCGCTGAAGCTGCCCTTGCGCACCACGGCGACCAGCACGCGCAGGTCGCCGTTTTCTATATTATTCACGATTCGTGTTTTATCAGGCCACAATATCTTGGATTATAAACGCCGCGTTTTCTTGTTACCCTGATACCCATCGAACTATGCGGAGCACACCATGAAGACACATCGCATCGCCGTCATTGCCGGCGACGGCATCGGCAAGGAAGTCATGCCCGAGGGCTTGCGCGCCCTGGCGGCGGCCAGCAAGCGCTTTAATATCGGGCTGGACTTCGTCCACTTCGAATGGGCCAGTTGCGACTACTACCTCCAGCACGGCAAGATGATGCCGGACGACTGGAAGCAGCAGCTCGCCGGCTGCGAGGCGATTTTCTTCGGCGCGGTCGGCTGGCCCGACACCGTGCCCGACCACATCTCGCTATGGGGCTCGCTCTTGAGATTCCGCCGCGAGTTCGACCAGTACGTGAATCTGCGCCCAGTGCGCCTGATGCCGGGCGTGCCCTGCCCGCTCGCGAACAAGCAGCCGGGCGACATCGATTTCTACGTCGTGCGCGAGAACACCGAAGGCGAATACTCGTCGGTCGGCGGACGCATGTTCGAAGGTACCGAGCGCGAGCTGGTGCTGCAGGAAGCGGTCTTCACCCGCCACGGCACCGACCGCATCCTCAAGTATGCCTTCGAGCTGGCCCAGCGCCGCCCCAGGAAGCACCTGACCGCCGCCACCAAGTCGAACGGCATCGCGATCTCGATGCCCTACTGGGACGAGCGCGTGGCGGCGATGGGGCAAGCCTATCCCGAGGTCCGCTGGGACAAGTACCACGTCGACATCCTGGCGGCGCGCTTCGTGCTCTCTCCGGAACGCTTCGACGTGGTGGTGGCGTCCAACCTGTTCGGCGACATCCTGTCCGACCTGGGGCCGGCCTGCGCGGGGACGATCGGGATCGCGCCCTCCGCCAACCTGAATCCGGAGCGCACCTTTCCGTCGCTGTTCGAGCCGGTGCACGGCTCGGCGCCTGACATCTACGGCAAGAACATCGCCAACCCGATCGCCATGATCTGGTCGGGGGCGATGATGCTGGAGTTCCTGGGTTATACCGAAGCGCACGATGCGGTCGTGCGGGCGATGGAGCGCTGCCTGGTGGAGGGGCCGCGCACGCCGGATATGGGGGGGACGGCGGATACGACGGAGGTGGGCGAGGCGATCGCGGAATATCTCGCGACCGCTTAAACCGTAGGGTGGGCGGGTCTCCCGCCCGCGCGTTCAACTCCCACATGCGCAGTGACAACGCATACGGAGTTGGACGCGCGGTCGGCGAAGCCGACCACCCTACTTCAGTAGGTAGGTATTGAAGAAATCGACCGTCGAATAGAACAAATAATCCGCATTCGCCTTCTTGGCGAACCCGTGCCCTTCGTCGTTCGCCGTCATGTACCACACCGGCGTGCCGTTCTTCTTCACCGTGGCCACGATCTGGTCCGCTTCCTGCCAGGGCACGCGCGGGTCGTTCTTGCCCTGCACGACGAACAGCGGTTTCTTGATCTTGCTGGCATTGTTGGCCGGCGCCGTCGCTTCCATCCACTTGCGCATGCTTGGCTCGCGCTCGTCGCCGTACTCGACGCGGCGCAGGTCGCGCCGGTAGCTTTCGGTGCGCTCCAGGAAGGTGACGAAGTTGGAGATGCCGACGATGTCGATGCTTGCCGCGATCCGCTCCGGATACATGGTCGACACCGCCAGCGTCATGTAGCCGCCGTAGGAGCCGCCCACCACCGCCACCCGCGCGGCGTCCATGTCGGGCTGGGTCGCGATCCAGTCCAGCAGCGCGCCGATGTCCTTCACCGAGTCTTCGCGCAACATGCCGTTATCGAGCTTGAGGAAGCTCTTGCCATAGCCGGTCGAGCCGCGCACGTTCGGATAGATGACGATCAAGCCCATCTCGTCCGTGTAGTAGTTGTTCCGTCCCAGGAAGCCCGGCTGCGACTGCCCTTCCGGCCCGCCGTGGATGTTGATGACTACCGGCCGCTTGCCGGGGAATTTGCCGGCGTCCGGACGGTAGACGAAGCCCGAGATGCTGCGGCCGTCGAAGGACTTCCAGCGCACCAGCGACGGCTCGACGAACTTGTTCATGTCCACCTCCATCTTCTCGTGCGTGGTCCAGCGCGTGACGGCGCCGGTCTTCGCGTCGACGCTGTAGACCTCGGACGGGCTGCGCGCCGAGGACAGCGACAGCGCCAGGTGGCGGCTGTCCTTGTGCCACTCGACGCTGCCGATCACGCCCAGCGGCAGCTTCGGCTGGGCCACCAGCTTGCGGTCGCGGGTATCCATCATGCGCAGCACGCTGCTGCCGTCCTCGTTGGCGACAAAGGCCAGCAGCTTGCCGTCGTCGGACAGGTCGACCTCGTCGATGTCCCAGTTGATGTCCGGCGTGAGCACGGTTTCCTTGCCGCTCGCGAGGTCGATGTAGACCAGGCGCCGGAACTCGGAGCCGCGATCGCTCGTCGTGTAGACGCCCTTGCCGTCGCGCGCGAACACCGGGTCGCCGTAGGCCACCTTCTCGGCTCCCTTCTCCGCGCTTTTCTCCGTAATGCGGCGGCTCTTGCCGGTCGCCGCATCCATCAGCCACAGGTAGGTCTCGTTGGCCGACACGTATTCGAGGTAGACCAGCTGCTTGTCGTCGTGCGAGAACGAGAACGAGCCCCAGCCGCCGCCCGCCAGTTCGGCCAGCACGCGCGCGCTTTCCGGCTGGTTCGGGTCGACGATGCTGATGGTCGAGTTGATCTGGTCGTTCGAGCCCTGGCGGCCAACCGGCACCGTCACGTACAGCAGCCGGCCGCTCTTGTGCGCCCAGGCGGTGTCCTGCACCCGGCGGTTGTCGGGCGTGACAGGAATCGCATCGTCGCTGGCGGCCTTCGCGCCGGCGTCGCGGCGGTAGGCGCGGAACACCTCGTTGCCCCCGGTATCGCGGCCGAACACGTAGAACCTGCCGTGGCGCGGCTCGTACTGGGCGCTGCGCACCGGCTCCTGGTAGTCCGTCATCAGTTCCAGCGGCGCGCCGGGTTTCGCCACGCGGAACAGCTGGGGCGTGTTGTTGTGGCGGCGCGAGACGATCATCTCCAGCCTGGTCGGATGCCAGGACGCGAAGGACGTCGGCTTGAACTCGTTGTACTTCGCCACCTGGCTGGCCAGGCCGGCGCGTACCGGCGGCACGTTTTCCAGCACCAGCGCGGCGGGCGGCGCGACGGTCGCCTCCTGGGCGCGAGCCGTGCCGGCGGCGAACAACAGGGTGGCGATCAGGGTCAGCCCGAGCGGGCGGCGTGCAAGTCTCATCCTCGGTCTCCGTTCTGGTTGGTATAGAGCATGCCAACTGTACACGATCCCGGACCGGCCGGAACCATTCCCGAAGGGGGGCGACCGATATGCGCTACCATGGGATCCGAACTGGCGGCGCCGCACATCCCATGCCGAAAAATGTCTCGACTTTGTACGCGAATGTCCCCCCTTTGTAGGGGCTGTGCTTTCAGGTAACTAGTTCTATACAATCTCGGACGAAGGAGAATTGAGTATGTACCGAGTGATGTTGGTGGAAGACGATGCGCGTTTGGCGGAACTCGTCACCGAATACCTGTCCGGCTATGAATTCGCGGTCGACCTGGTCACCCGCGGCGACCAGGCGCTGGAGCGTTTCAAGGAGCTGTCGCCCGACGTGGTGGTGCTCGACCTGATGCTGCCTGGCCTGGACGGCATGGTGGTATGCCGCCAGCTGCGCGAGCTGTCCGAGGTGCCGATCCTGATCCTGACGGCGCGCGAGGATTCCTACGACGAGGTCTCGGGCCTGGAACAGGGCGCGGACGATTTCGTCAACAAGCCGGTGCAGCCGCGCGTGCTGCTGGCGCGCCTGCGCGCCCTGATGCGGCGCACCGCCCAGGCCAAGGGCGGCGCGGATTCGCGCGTGCTGCAGTTCGGCGCCCTGCGCATCGTCACGACCGACCGCAGCGTGGTCTGGCGCGGCGAACCCTGCGTGCTGTCGAACACCGAATACAAGCTGCTGCTGGTGCTGGCCGAAGCGGCCGGCCGCGTGCTGTCGCGCGACGCCCTGCTCAAGAAGATGCGCGGGATCGAGTTCGATGGCCTGGACCGCAGCATCGACAACTGCATCTCCAAGCTGCGCCGCAAGTTCGAGGATGCGGAGTCGGAGAAGATCAAGACGGTGTGGGGAGAGGGATACCTGTTCTCGCCGTCGGCGTGGAATTGACAGGCGTTGTCGTAGGGTGGTCGGCTCTGCCGACCGCGCGTCCAGCTCCGGCATGCTCTGCCACGGTGCGTCCGAAGATTGAACGCGCGGTCGGCGAAGCCGACCACCCTACCCGCTTATTCGAACAGCGGCACGATGGCGAGCGGCGCGCTATAGGTGATCACCTGCGCCTTGTCCGCCCCGAAGCGGTAGTTCACCACCGGGAAGTCGGCATCCACGTCGCCGCCGAAGGCAGCGCCCTGGGTCACGGGCAGCGCCTGTTCGGCGTCAAGCCGGCGCAGCTTGACCGAGGTTTCCACGCCCTTGCGCGGGAACACCAGGCGCACGCCCACGCATTGGCGCGCGCGCGCGCCTGAATCGACGTAGCGTGCGAAGCCCAGCGCCTGCTCGCAGGCGGCGCGCAGCTCTGCCGTGTCGTAGATGTTGTCGGCCTGGGGTGCGATCGTGACGCGGGAGCGCAGGCTGAAGGGACCGATCCGGTGGTTCGGCGCCAGCACCGCGTTCTCGTCGTAGGCCGCCTTCACCAGCGGCAGCACGCCGCGGCCCAGCGCATCGAGCGCCAGGCTGGTCTGCACGGTCTTGCCGCTCAGGACCAGCTGCAATCCCTCGCCCAGTAGCCCCTTCTCGCGCGGCACCAGTTGCAGATGGTTCTGCAGCAGGTTCTTGGCCCCGCCGTACTTTTCGAAGACCACGACCGTGCGGTAGGCGTCGCGGTAGCTCGCCCATTCCGACGCGCTCGCCTGCGCCTGGGCCACGGCCATGGTGGCCGTGCCCAGGAGACAAACGCATGCGGTGGCGTGAGCGAGTCGCATCATCAGAACCGGTAGGCGAAGGCGGTCGAAACCGTCAGGTTGGTGGACCGCTGCACGAGCGGGCTGTCTTTGGCGTCGCCCGCCAGGCGGGCTGCCTGCAGGCTGGACGTCAGCATCCAGGAGGGCGACAGCGCCCAGTTCCAGCGCGCGCCGATGCGCACGTCCTTCAGGCCGCCGTCGGGGTGGTAGACGCGGTTGCCGCTGGCCATGGCCTGGGCCGGCGTCACGCCAAAATAGCTCTGCTGGTAGGCGTGGTTGACAAAGGTCACGGCGGCCGTCACCGACACGGTGTGGTGCGACGCGACCTGCAGCGCCAGGCGCTGGATGCCGAATTCGCCGCGTACGCCGTTGCGGTCGTTGCCGGCGCCGGCCAGTACGCTGCTGGTGAGGCGCCATTCGGGCGCCAGGTAATAATTGAAGAAGGCACCCACCTCGGGACGCGCCTTGACCTCTTCCATGCCGGCCAGCGGATTGCGGCTGTCGTAGGTGCGGATGGAAGAAGGCGCCAGGGAGTTGCCTTCGACGCCGCCGACGCGGCCGCCGAAACCGGATTCGGTGCGGCGCGGATGGATGGCCAGCAGCGGGCCGTATTCGACGGTCGGGCTGTTCGACAGGTGCATGCCCGCGCTCATGCCCGACACGAAGATGCCGTTGCTCCACTGAACCTGCAGCACCGGCAATGCCGAGGTCTTCCTGCTGTCCGCCCCGTCGTAACGCGGCGCCGACACGACGCCCAGCCCCGCGTACATATCGCGGCTGCCGTCGGGCATCGGGTTGGTGGTCGGCGTCTGTGCGCTTGCGGCGCTGCCCGAGACAGCCAGGACCAGGGCGAAAAGCTTTTTCATGTCATCAACAATCGGTCGGGTTCGGCAAACCAATATTTTACGTCGAGCAAGCCGAACCCTCACGCATTGTTACTATCGGCTACGAACTTCCGTCACGAATTCGACCGGGGCCTCGGTCCGGTTCACGAGGACCACGTGTGACGGGTACACGATTGCCTGGCCGCAAACCACCCCGGATGCCGGTTCGACGTCCGCGATGCCAACCTGCAGCACGCCATCCTTGAAGTCGATGCGGCTGATGCCGCCGCCGTGGCAGATGGTCGGCTTGGGACCACGGAACACGCCGATCACCATCTGCTTGGCGAAGTCGACCTTCGGCAGGGGAACGCCGGGACCGGCATGCTCGTTCCACAGCGTGACCCAGGCGGCTTCGTCGCGGACCACGACGTTGCGCTGCTCATGGATATTGGTGCGCACGGCCGGTTCGACGTTGGTGAAATTGAGGTAGGGCGAGACGATCTTGCGGAATTCGACCGGGGCGTCGACCTTCGGCAGGACTACCACGCGCACCGGCTGGGTCACGACGGCCAGGCAGATCGCCACCGGCGACATGTCGCGGTATTCGTACTCGACCAGCACCTTGCCGCCCTTGGACATGACGTTGACCACGTCGAAGGTGCCGCAGCCCGCGTTGCCGCTGCCGGCGAACACGGCCACCAGCATGTTGCGCGAGAAGTCGACGTCCGGCGCCGCGATCTTGGTCTTGCTGTGCTCGGCCCACAGGGCGCTCCACGCGGCCGCGTCCTTGATCACGACTTCGCGCGGGGTCTCGATGTTCGAGAAGCTGTCGCTGACGATGGTCTTGTAGGCGATCGGGCTGCCCGACTTCGGCAGGAAGCCGACCTGCTCGACCTTGTGGCCGCTGCCCAGGCCGAGGTCGGCCTTGTCGAGGTTCTTCAGCATGGTCTCGAACAGCGGACGGGCGGCTTCGTCGGTGCAGCCCGTGCGCGGGCCGGCGATGGTGTCGCCCGCGGTGCACAGCACGGCCTGCGGGGTGGCGCCCATCAGGCTCTGGCCGTAGGACATGTCGGCGCACTTGCCGGCGTGGTCCCACAGCACGTACTTGCTGTCGACGACATACAGATTGTTGCGGGTCTCGGTGCAGGAAGCCTCCTGCGCCAGCTTGATGTACTCGGAAACGACCGGAACGCCGCCATTCGGCTCGCCCACGGCAATGCCCTGGCCTGCCTGCTGGTTCTTCATCACGCCCGGGACGTCGGCGCTACCGCCGCCGCAGGCTGCCAGGGTTGCGCCGACGGCGATGCCGGCGGCGGCAGTGACAAAAGTGCGTCCAAACTTGCTCATCTTCTTTTTCTCCACTCGTGGCCGGTGCTTGTTGGCTGCGCACCGATCGTTTCCTTAGGAATAAAAAAACCCGCCGACACTCGCATATCAGGCGGGCAAACGGAAAACCAGATAAACCTGAACCTGATGTATGAGCATAGTAAGAATTCTCCGGATTTCATTCCCCCTCGAACTGTCGACGAATTGTCATGAATTTGTACAGACCCTATCCCAGTAGGAAGAGGTTTTAGGAAACGTTTCCAAAGACGGAGGGCAAGAACGTACTCAAGTCACGATTGCTCCTATACAATGCCGCCAAGGAGAAACTATGTATTACGCAGCAGCCCGCCACCGCCAGTCATGCAGGACGGGTACGTGAACCGGATCTTCTTCCGCTTCTTCGTGCTGGTCATGCTATCGATCACGGCGGCGACCTTCGTGATCTACTTTGCCTTCAGCCGGCTGTTCGGGGATCCGCTCGAGGACATCGCACGCCGCCAGGCGGCGGCCCAGATCTTCCTGCTCGAGCAGTACGTCGACCAGGCGCCGCCGGACGACTGGCTGACGCGCCTGAACAACGTGCGCACCGTGTCGGACGTGCGCTACGACCTGATTCCCCTGGGCGAGGCACGCGCCGCCCTGCCCACCGCGCGCCGCGCCGAGCTCGACGCCGGCGCCATCGTGCTGGACCCGGCCAGCCGCAGCTTCTACCGCCGCGTCGACCTCGAGGGCGAGCGTTATATCGGCAGCCACGAAGAGGTGCTGCGCGCCCGGAACCTGCCGATCGACATCGAGCAGGCGCTCAAGATGGAAGCGCTGCGCTACGTGATCGTGGCGATCGCGCTGCTGCTGCCGATCGCGCTGTGGTCGCGCAGCCACTGGCAGGGGCTGCAGTCGCTGTCGCGCGTGGCGGACGAATTCGGCAGCGGCAAGCTGACCGCGCGCTCGCAGATGAAGCCCTCGGCCAGCATCTATCCGCTGGCCGAACGCATCAACCACATGGCCGACCGCATCGAAGACCTGCTGGAAGCCCAGAAAAGCCTGCTGCACTCGGTGTCGCACGAGCTGCGCACCCCGATCGCGCGCCTGGAGTTCGGCATGGAACTGCTGGACGCGCGCGCCAAGGACCCCGACCTGAGCAAGCGTATCCATGCGATGGAGGGCGACCTGCGCGAGCTGAACGCCCTGGTCAATGAGCTGCTCGACATGAGCAAGCTCGACAGCACGCGCAACCTGCAGGCCGAACCCGCCGAACTGGCGCCGGTGCTGCGCGAATGCACCGAGCTGCTGCCGCCCTCCCCCATCGCCCTCGAATCCATGCTGGACCAGGACCTGGGCGAACTCGAGATCGACCGCCGCCTGCTGGCGCGCGCCGTCTGCAACTTGCTGCGCAACGCCCAGAAGTACGCCGCCGGCCGGATCGTGCTCTCGGCCCGGCGTGGTCCGGACGGCGTCGAGATCACGGTCGACGACGACGGCCCCGGCATCCCGGTCGACGAGCGCGAAAAGATCTTCGACCCCTTCTACCGGCTCGACCGCAGCCGCGACCGCGCCACCGGTGGCTTCGGCCTCGGCCTGTCGATCGCGCAGAAGGCGGTCGCCCTGCACGGCGGCAGCCTGCGCGCCGGCAGCGCGCCGCTGGGCGGCGCGCGCTTCGTCATCACCCTTCCTGCCTGAACCCGAGACGACATGAAACGATCGCTTCCCTTCCTCCTGTCCGCCCTGCTGCTGGGTATGGCGGGACCAGCCGCGGCCGAAAAGGCCGATGCCCTCAAGCCGATCAAGATCGATTGCGACGAATGCGACGCCGACGGCATCACCGGCATCGTCACCGTGCTCGGCAAGGTCGTGATTCAGCGCGGAACCCTGAAGATCGAAGCCGACCGCGGCCGGATCGAACAGTCGCCGGAAGGCTACCAGCGCGCCGTCCTGGTCGCGAACGCGGGCCGTAAGGTACGCTTCCGCCAGAAGGGCGACGGGCCGGGCCAGCAGTGGATGGAGGGCGAGGCCGAGCGCCTCGAGTACGACGACCGCAGCGGCGTGGTGAAGCTGTTTTCACAAGCCAGGGTACGGCGCACGATCGACGGCCGGCCGAGCGACGAAGCCGAAGGCGCCTTCATTTCCTACGACAGCCACAAGGAGCTGTTCAGCGTGCGCAACACATCCACCGGCGACGACCAGCCTGGCGCCGGCCGCGGCACCATCATCATCCAGCCCAAGCGCCGCCTGCCGCCGGCGCCAGCCATCGCCACCACGGAGACACCATGATCCTCGAAGTCGCCACCCTCGGCCCGACAGCCGGGCATGACAGCATGATCCCGGATGGAGGCTCGACATGCACCTGAACCTGCGTTGCCGCTGCGGCCAGCTGCGCGGCCGGGTCGACCCGGCCCGCGCGGCCGCGCGCGCGGTCTGCTATTGCAAGGATTGCCAGGCCTACGGCCGTTTCCTGGGCGGTGACGGGATACTCGATGCGGCCGGCGGCACCGAGGTAGCGGCGACCCTGCCCGCCGCGGTGCGCTTCGAGGCCGGCATGGAACACCTGGCCTGCATGTCGCTGTCGCCCAAAGGCCTGTACCGCTGGTATGCGCGCTGCTGCCGCACCCCGATCGGCAATACGCCGCGCGACCCGCGCACCGCCTATGTCGGGCTGATGCGGGCCTGCCTCGACGCCCCGCGCGACGAACTCGACCGCGTGCTCGGCGCGAGCGTGTGCCGGGTCGAGACCCAATCGGCGCAGGCGAAAGTCGCACCGACCGGGCTCAGGACGGCCCGGGCGGTGTTGGGAATCGGATGGATGCTGGTGAAAGCGCGCCTGGGCGGCGGCTATCGGGACAATCCGTTCTTCCGGGCGGCTACCTGCGATCCGGTGCAGGCCCCGCAAGTGCTGTCGCTGGAAGAAAGGCGGGCGCTGACGCCGTAGGCGTCAGTTCTCGCCCTTGTGCTTGAAGGGGTAGCGCGAAACGTATTCGTACTGGCCGGTCACGTGCGTGAACGCGAACCACAGGTGTTCCCACCAGTGGTCGCGCGAGCGCACGGTGACCAGGCAGGCCTTGTCGACGCCGCCCTTGAAGAGCGGGTCGGTGCACTTGTTGGTCATCAGGGCGTAGCGCTGGTTCTCCGCATTGACGAGGGCGATCGCGAGCCAGATGGACAGGCCCGCGAACAGGATCACGAGCCCCCACGCCACGTGGTTCACGTAGCTGGTCTCAAACAGGTCGTCCTCGTTGGGCCGGGACCCATCGTACATCTTGAGGACTTCGCGTTCGACGTCATTGCTCATTTCGTGGCGGCCGCCTTCTTGACGAGTGCGTCCATGACCTGGGTGGTCGCCTGCATCAGCTGGCCCATGTCCTGGATCTTGTTGGCTTCGGCCACCTGGCTAGGCGACACCACGTACTTGCCGTCGATGATGACGGTCGGGGTGCCGGTGACCTTGTAGCCCTTCGACAGCGACTCGAGGCGGCGCAGCTTGGTGGTCACGCCGAACGAATTCCAGGTTTCCATGAACTTGGCGCGGTCAAGGCCGTTCTTGGCGGCCCATTCGATGATCGCGTCGTCCTTCATGAGGCGCTGGCGCTGGACGTGCACGGCCTGGAACACGCGCGGGTGGTATTCCTCCAGCTTGCCCATCGCCTCCAGGGTCAGGAACAGGTGCGCTTCCGGATCGGCCGGCCCCTGGAACGGCAGGTGGATGCGGCGCATGACGATGTTGTCGCCCTGCTTCTTGATCCACTGGTTCAGCGTCGGTTCGAGGGCATTGCATGCCGGGCAGTGGTAAGCGAAGAACTCGATCACCTCGACCTTCTTGCCCGTCGCCTGGACCGGCTGCGGCGCGCTCAGGGTCTGGTAGTCCACGCCGTTCTTCGGGTCGGCCGGCGACGCGAAGGCAGTGCTGGCGACCATGGTGGCGGCGATAAGGGCAAAACGCAGAGAACGCATAGGTTTCCTTCCACAATTGATTGAGCAAACGCGGGGAGATTACCACTTTTTTGCCCTTCCCTCGTGGAGAGGAAGGGAATTTTGCATTTGCTTACGGGTTTAACGGGAGGGATACGCGGAAATGACAAGTTCCGCTTCACTTCGGCCGACGCTGCCGCACCGCCTCCAGGCTCTCGCACAACTGCTCGGCCCCGTCCACCACCCGCGGCCCCGGCCGGGTCAGCAACTCGCCGTTGACGGTGAGCAGATTGCCGCGCTTCACCGCCGTCATGCTCGTGTACGGCTCCCACAGCTTCAGGCCGGGATTGGCCGGATCGTGCCGCCGTCCCGCCATGATCGCTTCCGGATCGGCCTTCAGCACCGCCTCCACGCCGACCTCGGGCGCCACCACCTTCAGGTCGCCGAACACGTTGCGGCCGCCGCAGACGCGCAGCGCGTCGCTGGCGATCTGCGCATCGTTGAGCGTGTACAGCGGCTGATCCCAGATCTGGTAGAACACGGTGACCGGCGAGCGCCGGGCATAGCGCGTTGCCAGGCCCGCCACGCGCGTGCGCAGGCCGGCTGCGGCCTTGGCGGCCGTTGCGCCGGTGCCCAGCAGCTGGCCGAGGCGCTCGATGTTGTCCGCCACCTGTTCCAGACGGCGCGGCTCGCTGTGGAACACCGGCACGCCGAGCGATTCGATCTGGGCGATCTGGCGCGCCGTGTTACCGGTGTGCCAGACCACGATCAGGTCGGGTTTCAGGGCCAGCACCCGTTCCATGTCGATCACGCTGTTACTGCCGACCAGCGGGATCTTCTTCGCCGCTTCCGGATAGTCGCTGTAGTTCATCGCGCCCACCACGCGCGTGCCGGCGCCGGCCGCGAACAGCAGCTCGGTGGCATGCGGCGCCATCGAGATCACCCGTTGCGCGGGTTGCCGCACGGTGACGCGGCGGCCGGCGTCGTCGACCACGGTGACCGCGGCCCGGGCGGCGCCGGTTGCCAGCAGCGCGGCGAGGAGGTAGACCGGCGCGCGCATCAGAAGTCGTAGCGCAGCGACAGCTTCAGCTGGCGGCCGTCGCTCGGGTAGATGCCCGAACGGCAGCCGAAGGCATTGCTGTAGTACTGGCGGTCGGCCAGGTTGAGGGCGCTGACCGCCGCTTCCCAGCCGCCCACGCGATAGGCGTAGCGCGCGTCCAGCGTCGTATAGGACGGGATGCGGCTGCTGCAACTGTTGCTGAAGTCGCTGCCATTGCGCTGGCGGTCGACCCACTGGGCGCCGACGTCGGCGCTGTGGCCGGTCGTCGGCGTCCAGGCCAGGCGCGCGCTCACGACATTCTTCGGCACCAGCACCATCTCGCGGCCGGCGTTGGGGCCGGCGGTGAACTCGGCCTCGACGTGCTGCCATTGACCAGTGAGGCGCAGGTCCTGGCGCAGGGCAAGCTGGCCTTCGAGCTCTAGCCCCTCGCGGCGGGTCGGATCGAGGTTGGTGTTGGCGCCCCAGCCGATGGTCGGGTCGTAGAAGATCTCGTCCTTCAGGCGGTGGCGGAACAGGCGCGCGGTGAGCTGGCGGCCGGCCGGGCCAAGGGTGGCGCCGAGCTCGAGGTCGCGCGAGGTCTGCGGCGCCAGCACCTCGGGGCCGGAGCGCACGCTGTTCTCGTCGACGTTGGCGATCCGGTAGCTGCGGCCCGCTTTCGCGAACACGGTCAGCTGCGGCAGCGGGTCGAAGCTGCCTTCCAGCGACCAGGCATTGATCGACTGCTTGCGGTGCTCGCCCATCACGGCCGGGAAGGCCAGCAGGTCGGTGACATCCTTGGTGAAGCGCTCGTGGCGGCCGCCGATTGCCAGGCGCGCATTGTGCGCGGCCTTCCACAGGACTTCGTCGCGCAGGTAGACCGCCTTGGCGTCCTGCGCGGCGTCTCCCCGCGAAAAATCGGAGACGGTCTGGCGCTCCCAGCGCACCAGGTCGATGCCCGCCACCAGCTCGTTGCGCTTGTCGCCCAGGACCGCGGTGTGGCGCAGGCGCGGCGAGAACTGGGTCTGGTGTGAATCGTAGCGCGAGCGCGAGACGACCTTGGTGCCGTTGCTCAGGTAATGGTAATTGGCCTCGACGTCGCGCTCGCGGCGCGACAGTTCGGCGGCCAGCTCCAGGTTGCCGATGCGGTGCTCGAGATACGCGGCATAGCGGTCGGTGTCCAGCGTGCCGAAATCGTCGGGCGTCATGGTCTGGCGCGGATCGGCGCGGAACTGCTCTTCGGTGAGCGAGCCGGGGAAGCGCGCATCCTGCCGGGAGCGCTCGAAACGCAGCCCGGCGCGGCCGGCGCCGTAGTTGTATTGCAGGCCGCCGCTGGCGGTCTTCTGCTTGAATTCGCTGTTCTTGCGGTAGTTGTCGGTGCCGCGGTCGGCCACGGCCACGTCGAACGAGAGGGGACCCGCGCCGTGGCTCAACGAAGCGCGCAGGTCGTGCGAATCGAAGCGTCCGGCTTCCAGGAACAGCGAGCCGTGGGTGCCGCCTTGCGCGCCGCGGCGCGTGATGATGTTGATCACGCCGCCGGTTGCGCCCTCGCCGTACAACACGCTGCCGGCGCCGCGCTGGATCTCGATGCGCTCGACGGTATCGACCGGGATGCTGGACAGGACCGCATTGGCCAGCTCGTTCTCGTTCAGGCGCACGCCGTCGACCAGGATCACCAGGTTCTGGGCGCTGTTGGCGCCGAAGCCGCGCAGGTCGAGCGCGAAGTCGGGCGAGGCGTCCAGGCTCTGGCGCCCGTAGACGCCGCCGACCTTGCGGATCGCGCTATTGACGTCGGTGGCGCCGGCGCGGCGAATGTCCTCCGCCGTGATGACGGTGGCGCCGATCGGCGCGCTGGCCGCCTGGGCCGGGAAACGGGCGCCGGTGACGACGACCGAGGGAAGGCTATCCTGGGCGATGGCGTGGGAGGCAAGGACGGACAGCGACAGGGCGCAAGCCAGCGCGAGCGGCGTGCGCGGTACGGCAGCAAAATTCATGATTGGATGTTCTCGGTAATGGCACCGGCCTGCGTCCCCGCACACCGGAGTTCAACGGAAGCGAGTCCTGCCCGCTTCCACCTGTCCTGGCCGGTATCCGGGCTTCCAAGACCGACCGCTCCACCTTCCTATGCGAACACGCACAGTGGTTGTCGGAGCGACCTGCCGCCGTCGGGCATGACGGCGGCGCTTGTTGACCGTTGCGGGGGCAGCACACCTCGGCCTTGGCGCGCAGCGCCGTGGCCTCGTGTTTCCCGTTTAACTGCGCACGCAGACTGCGTGCGCGGGCACCAGAACGCGGCGATTATAACCTGACAAGCATTTCGTGGCTTCGCCCCGCTCCTTCGTCGCAAAAGCTTGGCATCCAATCAATCTTCTCGTTATAGTCGCGTAATAAAAAAATGATATCGATCGTCCTGGAGTCCTGACTATGCAGATTGAATGGAAGCGCAAGCGCGTGCTGGCGATCCTGGCCGCCGCCGTGCTGGCCGGCGCGGGCGCAATGAGCTGGCTGGCCCGGGCCGACGCGCCGGCGCCGCTTGCTGCGGGTTCGCTCGACGGCATCGCCTTGGCCGCGCCCGACGCCGCCGCCGTCACCGCGCCCAGCAGCCCGAACGCCTGGGGCGGCATGCGCAGCCTCGACCACGCGACCCTGTCGGACCGCGTGGCCAGCTACCGCATCGAGGCCACGCTCGACCCCGACAAGCATGTCGTCGACGGCAGACAGCAGCTCACCTGGCGCAACCGCAGCGCCGTGCCGGTACGCAGCGTCTACGTCCATCTCTACATGAACGCGTTCGAGGGCGAAGGCAGCACCTTCTTCACCGAGCAGCGCCAGCGCGGCGAGGGCTTTCGCAGCGGCGCCACGATCGGCGACGGACAATGGGGCCACATCGCCCTGCGCAAGGTAAGCCAGGGTGGCGCGGCCGTGCCGTGGCGCTTCGTCCAGCCCGATGGGGGACCGGCCACCGACCACACGGTGGCGCGTTTGGACCTGCCGCAGGCGGTGGCGCCGGGCGCCTCGACCACGCTCGACATGGCTTTCACCACCCAGCTGCCGCGCGTGGTCGCGCGCACCGGCTATTTCGGCAGCTTCCACCTGGTGGGCCAGTGGTTCCCCAAGATCGCGGTGCTGGAATTGCCGGGCGAGCGCGGCGCGACCAGCCCGCGCTGGAACGCCCACGAGTTCCACATGGAGTCGGAGTTCTACGCCGATTTCGGCAGCTACGACGTGAGCCTGAGCGTGCCCAAGGGCTACCGGGTCGGCGCCACCGGCGAGCTGCAGGGCGTACCCACCGAAAAAAGCGGCCTGGTCACCCACCGCTACGTGCAGCATGACGTGCACGATTTCGCCTGGACCGCGGACAATCGCACCGCCGAGCCGCTGGTCGAGACCTGGACCGGCCCCGGCAGCCCCACCGTGAGGGTAGAGGTGCTGTATCCACCCGAGTATGAAGCGAGCGCGCGGCCGGCGCTGAAGGCCGCCAAGGACGCGCTGGCCTGGTTCTCGAACACGCTCGGGCCCTACCCCTACCGCACCGTGACCGTCGTGATCCCGCCCCTGAATGCGGAGGAAGCGGGCGGCATGGAGTACCCGACCTTCTTCACCGCCGACGGCTTCGCCAAGGTGCCGCCGAAATCGCTGAGCGCCTTCGAACTGGACGCCGTGACCATCCACGAGTTCGGGCACGGCTACTTCTACGGCATCCTGGCCAGCAACGAATTCGAGGAGCCGATGCTGGACGAAGGCCTCAACGAGTTCTGGGACTACCGCATGCTGCGCGAGCGCGCCCAGCAGATCCATGCGGCGCCGGCCTTCCTGAAAACGATCGGCATCGACCCGGCCTTCGATATCTTCGACTTCGTGCGCCTGACCGCGCCGCGCGACCGCCCGGCCGACGCCCCCGGCCAGAACGCCTGGCTGCGCCTGCAGGGCATCGGCCCGGCCTACCACCGCAGTTCGCTGGTGATACGCGACCTGGAAGAGCGCATCGGCAGCGAAGCGATGGAGCGCGGCTTTCGCGAATACTACCGGCGCTGGAAATTCCGCCACCCCAGCATCGCCGACCTGCGCGAAGCGCTGGCCGACGGCAGCGGCGAGCGCGCCGCGGTGGAAGAGGTGTTCGCGCAGCAGGTGTACGCGAGCGCGCGCGTGGACGACCGCGTGGCCAGCGTGAGCAGCGAAGAAGCGCTGCCGCTGGCCGGCAGCCGCCTGGTGGACGGCCGCCGCGTCGAAGAGACCCAGGCCCAGGTCGACGAGCGCATCGCCAGGCTGCGCGCCGAGTGGAAGAAAGCGAACCCGAACGCCAAGCGCGGCAGCGGCCCCTTCCCCTGGCACACCCGGGTGACGCTGCGCCGCGACGGCGCGCGCGTGCCGCAGACCCTGGTCGTGCGCTTCGCCGACGGCAGCAGCGAGACCGTGGCCTGGGACGCCGCTTCGTCGGACGAGAAATGGCGCACCTTCAGCTGGGTCAAGCCGGCGCGCGCCGTGTCGGCCGAACTGGATCCGCAGCGCCGCCACTACCTCGACGTCAACAAGCTGGACGACAGCCGCACCGTCGAGCCGGACCGCAGCGCTTCGACCCGCTGGGCGGTTGATGCCGCCGCCTTCATCCAGATGATCCTGTCCCTCCTCGCCACCGTATGACGACCATGACCACTTCCGTTTTCCCTTCCGTCGCGGTGTCCGGACCGGCCGCGGCGGGTGCGCCCAGCGGCTTGCCTGGCGCCCTGCGCCCTGCCCTGCAATGGCGCCTGATGCTGCTCTGGCTGCTGGCCCTGCTGCTGCCGGCGCTGGTTGCGGCGCTCCCGGTCTGGACCATGCTGGGCGCGGCCTTCGATCACACCGCCGGCGCGCCGGCGCTGGCGCGGCGCCTCGACCTGGTCGCCATCACCGACGTGCTGGGCCTGCACACCCAGCATGCCTCGGCCCTGGCCGGCGGCGGCCTGGTCGCGCTGGCGCTGACCCTGCTGCTGTCGCCGCTCCTGACAGGCGCGGCGATCACGGCGGCGCGCGCGCCGGCGCCGCTCGGCTTTGCGGCGCTGGCGGCCGGCGGCGTGCGCGAGTACGGCCGCCTGGCGCGCATGCTGGTATGGGCCATCGTGCCGCTGGGCCTTGCGGCCGCGCTGGGCGGCGTCGCGCTCGATACCGCCGGCGAGCATGCGGCCGGCGCCGTGCTGCCCTCCTCGGCCGACCACGCCGCGCTTGCCGCCGGCCTGCTGGCCGCCCTGCTCCTGCTGCTGGCCCATGCCACGCTGGACGCCGGCCGCGCGGTGCTGGCGCTCGATCGCCGGCGCAGCTCGGCGGTGCTGGCCTGGTGCGACGGCCTTGCCCTCTTCGCACGCCGTCCGTTCGCGCTGCTGGGCGTCTATCTCGGCATCTCCGTGCTCGGGCTGGCGCTGGCGGCCGCGATCGGCATCGCGCGCATCCACTTCCCGGCGCTGGGTCCCGCCAGCTTCCTGGGCGGGCTGGTGCTGGCCCAGCTGACGGTGCTGGCCCTGGCCTGGATGCGCTGCGCGCGCCTGTTCGGCCTGATGGAGCTGGCGCGCCGGGCCGCACGCCAATCTCCCTGATCGGCTACCATGGGTGCTTGTCCCTGCGAGCGGAGCACCCATGACCCTACCTACCTATTTCGTGTCGCACGGCGGCGGGCCATGGCCCTGGATGAAGGACCAGGTCGGTCCCGTGTACGCGCAGCTGGAAGCCTCGCTGGCCGCGATCCGCCAGACTCATCAAGGCGCCGTGCGCGCGGTGCTGGTCGTTACCAGCCACTGGGAGACACCCGGCTTCACGGTGTCGTCCGGCGCCACGCCCGGCATGATCTACGACTACGGCGGCTTCCCGCCCCACACCTACCGGATCAGCTACCCGGCGCCGGGCGAGCCGGCGCTGGCCGCGCGCGTCGCCGCGCTGCTCACAGCAAGCGGCCATCCGGCCGGGCTCGACCCGCAGCGCGGCTTCGACCATGGCACCTTTTCGATGCTATTCCCGGTCTACCCGGAGGCGAGCGTGCCGGTGGTGCAGCTGTCCTTGCGGCGCGACCTCGATCCGCAGGCCCACGTGGAGGCCGGCCGCGCGCTGGCGCCGCTGCGCGACGACGGGGTGCTGATTCTGGGCAGCGGGCTGTCTTTCCACAACCTGCGCCAGTTCGGCGCGACCGGTGCCGCGGCCTCGAAGGCCTTTGACGGCTGGCTGCAGCAGGTGATGGGATTGGAACCAGGCGAGCGCACGGCGGCGCTGCTGCGCTGGGAAGAAGCGCCGATGGCGCGGGTGGCGCATCCGCGCGAGGAGCACCTGCTGCCGCTGATGGTGGCGCTTGGCGCCGCCGAGCAGGAGCCGGCGGCCTGCGTGTATCACGAGGAGGATTTCTTTGGGGCGCTGACGGTGTCCAGCTTCCGGTTCGGGGCATTGTAGGGCGGTCGGCTCCTCCGCCCGCGCGTCCAACTGACGGATGCGCCGAGGTGATGCGTGCACTGGCTGAACGCGCGGTCGGCAAGCGTGTTCCAGTCCACTGGACTGGAACACCCCTACAAAAACGGCATCAGCCGGCGCATCACGTCCCGCGCTTGCCGCGCATCGCCTCTTCCGCCTTCAGCGCCGCCTTCTCTTCGGCGATGCGCGCCTTCTCCGCCATCTCGGCCGCATGGCGCACCAGCGCCGCGGCGCGGCTTTCCGGCGTCTCGAGGCTGATCCGGCCCAGCGCCCCGGTGCGGTAGTCGTGCAGCAGCACGTGGGCCGCCTTCTCGTAGTCGAACTCGCCGCCGCGCACGCGGAAGCCCCGGCGCTGGGCCACGTTCTCGATCACGGCGATGCCGTCCAGTCCTTCGGTCTTGAAGCCGTAGCGCGCGGTGAGCAGCTGCGGGTAGCGCTCGAGCAGCAGGTTGGCCAGGAACTCGGCCACTTCTTCCTCGATCAGCGCGTTGGAGCCGACCGCGTGGCTGGCGGCCAGCATCATGCCGTCGCTCGCCATCGCGATCTTCGGCCACAGCATGCCCGGGGTGTCGACCAGCACCACGTGCTTGCCGAGGTAGAGCTTCTGCTGGGTCTTGGTCACGGCCGGCTCGTCGCCCACCTTGGCCACCCGCTTCTTGAGCAGGGCGTTCATCAGGGTCGACTTGCCGACGTTCGGGATACCCATGATCATGATGCGCAGCGGCTTGGTCGGCACGCCGCGGTGCGGCGCCAGCGACTGGCAGATCTCAGGAATGCGCGCGACCTCCGCCGGCTTCTTGGTGCTCAAGGGATAGGCGGTGACGCCGTCCTGGGCATCGTAGAAGGCCTTCCAGGCCGCCGTCGCGACCGGGTCGGCCAGGTCGGTCTTGTTCAGGATTTTGAGGCAGGGGCGCTGGCGGAACTTGCGCAGTTCCTCCACCAGCGGGTTGCAGCTCGCCTCGGGCAGGCGGGCGTCGAGGACTTCGATCACCAGGTCGGTGTTCTCCATCTGCTCGGCCGCTTCCTTCTTGGCCGCATTCATGTGCCCTGGGAACCATTGTATCGACATGCTGTGCTTTCTTGGACTTCAATCAGGACGCTATTTTACGCTGCCGGCCCGGACGTACAAAAACGGCGCGGCCGCAAGGCCTTGGCTGTTGATCCTCTGCAACGCATTTACCGGCGATCGGCGCACACTGGATGCTTCTGCACCTGCTGCAATGAGGAGTCGCATCATGCGTGTCGCCACCTACGTCCCCCCGAAAACATCGCTGGCGCGCTGGTTCGCGTTCGCCACCCTGTGCGCCATGGTCGGCGCCGCCTGCTTTATCGAGCGCTTCCCGCTGCTGCAGGGCTAGCGCTGCCATCCGCGCAGGCGCTGGCGGGCAGCGGCTGGCCAGGATCGAAGGCGGCCAGCTGCTCGCGCGCGGCCTTGCGGTCCTTCGCGTATTCCGCCAGGTAGCGGCTGCGTTCCTCGCTCTCCCACTCCGCGTTCGACACGCCCTTCAGGCTTTGCGTGCGGCTGGCCAGCACCCGCCCTTCCAGGCGCGGCACCAGGAGGCGGTCGGGATCGACGTTCTCGCGCAGCAGGTAGCCGTCGACGTCGCGCAGCACCAGCGGCAGCGCCGGCGCCTCGTCCATCAGGAGCTTGCCGAACACGGTGAGCTTGACCTCGCGCGTGCCGACGCCCAGCTCCTCGTTGAAGGTGGCCAGCGCGAACGCTTCGCCGCGCGCATCGTCGACGCGGCCGGTGATCACGTAGCGTCCCGGCTGGCGCACCTCGAGGCCCAGGTAAAAGGCGAGCGAGCCGTTGTCCAGGCCTTCCCTCACCTTGCCGGTCCAGGTGGCGGGCAGCACCGGGGTGTAGATCACGTCGAACAGCGCGAAGCCGCTGCGCCCGCCGGCCGTGTAGCGGACCTCGGTGCGGATCGTGCCGTGAAAGCCCGCCAGCCCGGTCTGGCCGGGCGACAGGATGGCTGCATACGCGTTGTCGCCGGCCACCGGATCCGCGCCGCCGCCGTCGTCCTGGAACGACAGCGCCACCTGCGGCGTGGGACGGCTGGCGCCGTAGGTCATGCCCTGGGCCACGGCGCGGGTGATCACCAGCGGCACGGTCTCTCCCTGCGGCGTCACCGCACGCAGCGAAAAGGCGGCGGCTTCGCCGGCCGCGAGATACACGCGCGACTGCGATGTCTGCAGGTAGACGTTGGTGTTAGTGACGCCGCCCTCCATGCGCATCGGGTTCATCTCGGCGACGGGCTGGTTGGGCTGCATCTGGTCCGGGTTCTGCGCCGCCGGACGCGACTCCATCGGGTACTTGCTGGCCTCGACGTAGCTGCAATAGGTGTGGTCGGTGAGCTGGACGTTCTCGACCAGCTGGCGGCGCCGCTCGGCGCGGTCGCTTGGCGCAGCAAGGCCGCCGCCGGCGGGTACCGGGCCGAAGAAGCGCGGACCGGACGGCGGCTGCGCGGCGGCGGCGGGTGGGGGCGCGTCGTCGGCGCCGCGCGCCAGCCACAGGACCAGCGCGGCGCACATGGCAACGCCGACGCCGATCAGCGGCTTGTGGAACCTAGAGGGCACTGCCCACCACCGCGCTGCGCACCACGCCGACAATGCCGCCCCAGTTGCCGCCCGCGTAGTGGTTGTAGGCCTCGCTGTCGTCGCGGAAGACCACCGAGTGGTAGCTCCACTTGGCGCTGCCGCCCTCGTTGGCCGCCGTGCCCAGGGTCAGGTCGTTGCAGAACCAGTCGCTCGGGTTGCAGTAGGAGCCGCCGGAGCTGCCGGATACGCCGCCGGTGCTGTGGTAGGCGACCGCCTCGTCGTCCTGGCCCGGCAGGATGCCGGAATAGGCCGTGCCCTTCGCGCCGGCGTACATGTAGAACCACACGTTGCGCGTGGTGTTGTGGTTGTACATGGCGCGCGCGGTGGTGGTCTTGAGGTCCTGCACCAGCGGTTCCGAGGTGGTCCAGGAACCGGCGTCGGACAGCTCCGAGCCGCCGCCCGCGCCCGAGGCGGCGCGCACCCACTTGATGTTCCAGCCGGTCTGCGAGCTGCCGTCGCTGTTGCCGCAGACGCCGCTCGTGTTCGGGCTGGCGTTCTTCTTGACGCGCGCCGAGCCGCCGTAGTTGGCCAGGGTGTAGCCCATCATGAGGTCGCCCGCGCTGTGCGTCACGACATAGCACCAGTTGGTCCCGGTGCAGAAGCAGTCGAGGGCATCGCGCACCCGGCCGCTCTGCGAGGCGATGCTGCTGCGCCCGTCCCAGTTGACCGCCTTCTTGTTGACGCCCGCCGCCATCGACGCCGGACCCCAGTAGGTGAAGTCGTTGTAGTTGCCGATCGCCCCGCCGCCGGTGCGGCCGTTGATCCAGAGGGTGTAGTTGGCGGCGGACGCCCAGCTCGTTACCAACATCAGGCACAGCGCGCACAGCATGCGGATTGCTCTCACTATGATCTCCTTGATGGTTGTTATCGCCGTAGGTGCTACGGCTGAGCTCGACACTACGCCTGACATACATACGTGTCAAACCAACCCGTCAGGAGAACGCAACGCCTCAAAGCGCCTAATAAAACCTCCAGAGCAAGGGATGCGGCCACCCGACGCAGCGACGAAGACAGTACGCCTGTACGGCAAGGAGCTGCAACGCGGCTATGGAGGTTTTGTTAGGCGCGCTTACTGTGCGGTGCGGACCACGTCGCTCAGCACCCGCCCGACGATGCCAGCCCAGCTGCCGCGTGCGTAGTGATCGTAATCCTCGCCGTCGTCGCGGAAGGCCACCGAGTGGTGGCTCCACTTGACGCTGCCGCCCTGATTGGCTTGCGTGCCGAGCCGCAGGTCGTCGCACCACCAGTCGCCCGGATTGCACAGCGAGCGGCCGGAACTGCCGGCCACGCCGCCGGCGCTGTGGTAGGCGACCACCTCGTCGTCCTGTCCGGGCAGCGCGAAGGAATACAGCGTGCCGCGGGCGCCCGCATACATGTAGAACCAGATATTGCGGGTGACGTTGTGGTTGTACATGGCGCGTGCGGTCGAGGTCTTGAGGTCCTGCACCAGCGGCTCGGACGTGGTCCAGGCGCCGATGTCCGACAGCTCGGTGCCGCCGGCCGCGCCGGCCGCGGCGCGCACCCACTTGATGTTCCAGCCGGCCTGGGTACCGGCGCCGCTGTCGCCGCACACGCCGGAGCCGTTCGGGCTGGCGTTCTTCTTCTGGCGGATGGTGCCGCCGTAGTTGGCCAGGGTGTAGCCCAGCAGCGGGTCGCCTGCGCTGTAGGTGACGACGTAGCACCAGTTGTCGCCGGTGCAGAAGCAGTCGAGCGCGTCACGCACCCTGCCGCTCTGCGACGCGATGCTGCTGCGGCCGTCCCAGTTGACGGCCCTTTTGTTGACGCCGGCTAGCACCCCGGCCGGGCCCCAGTACCTGAAGTCGTCGTAGTTGCCCGGCGTGCCCTCGGCGCCGCTGCCGGCGCGGCCGTTGATCCAGAGCGTGTAGTTGGTGGCGGCGGCCATGCCGGAGGCAAGCAGCAGGCACAGCGCAATCAGGGTGCGGATCGGTCTCACGGTCGTCTCCTGTCAAGGATGAGTAGTGAGACGTTAGATGCGTCATGCCGCGCTGCGTTCCGCGCCGCCGGCGGTTTATTCGAGGTCAGTCCAGCTCGGCCAGCACCTTCAGGTGCGCCACCACGCTGCGTCCCAGCGCCGACAGCGCATAGCCGCCTTCCAGGCAGCTGACGATGCGGCCGTGCGCGTACTGGCGGGCGATCTCCATGATCCGCCGCGTGATCCAGGCGTAGTCGCTTTCGACCAGGCCGATGCCGCCCATGTCGTCCTCGCGGTGGCCGTCGAAGCCGGCCGAGACGAAGATCATCTGCGGCCGGTGCGCGTGCAGGGCCGGCAGCCAGTAGTCCTGCACCAGCTTGCGCACCGCCTCGCCGTCGGTCAGGGCCGGCACCGGGATGTTGACGCTGGTGGCCGTGATCGGTTCCGGCTCGGAATACGGGTAGAACGGATGCTGGAACAGGCTCACCATCAGCACGCGCGGGTCGTGGCGAAAGGCGTCGGCGGTGCCGTTCCCGTGGTGGACGTCGAAGTCGACGATGGCCACGCGCTCCAGCCCGTGCACCTCCAGCGCATGGCGCGCCGCGATGGCGACGTTATTGAAAAAGCAAAACCCCATCGGTTCGCTTGGGGTCGCATGGTGGCCGGGCGGCCGCACCGAGCAGAAGGCGTTGTCGATCTCGCCCGCGATCACGGCGTCGGTCGCGGCCACCGCCGCCCCGGCCGCGCGCAGGGCCGCCTGGTAGCTGTGGTGGCACAGGATGGTGTCGCCGTCGAGCGGGTAGTAGTCGCCAGGAGCCGGCACCCCGTCGCGCACCAGCGCCACCGCGCCCGGGGCGTGGTTGCGCAGCACGTCGGCCAGGTCGGCCAGCGGGGCGCTGCGCTGTTCGAGCAGGCCGTCGAGCCGGGCCAGAATCAGCTGGTCCTCGATCGCGCGCAGGCGCTCGGGACATTCGGGATGCCAGTCGCCCATCTCGTGCCGCAGGCAGTCGGGGTGGCTGTAGATTGCTGTGCTCATCGTGCGCTCGTCCGTTCGTGCTCATCCATAAACCACGCTCGCGCCCGATCTCGCATAGAATCGGTGCAAAAGCTTGTTGCCGACGGAGTATGAAGGTTGCCAATGGCGCTAATCTACCATGCCAGCGTCCAGCTCCGCACGCGCAAGAATTCACCGGAACCCAACCATGTTCAATCAACTGCATGCTGCCGCGCGCCAGGTGTCCCAGGTCGTGGTCGGCAAGGACCAGCAAGTCCGCCTGGCCCTGACCTGCCTTCTGGCCGGCGGCCACCTGCTGCTCGAAGACCTGCCCGGCGTGGGCAAGACCACCCTGGCGCACGCGCTCGCGATCTCGCTCGGCCTGAAGTTCAACCGGGTCCAGTTCACCAGCGACCTGCTGCCGGCCGACGTGGCCGGCATTTCGGTCTACGAGCGCGAGTCGGGCGGCTTCGTGTTCCACCCGGGCCCGATCTTCACCCAGGTGCTGCTGGCCGACGAGATCAACCGCGCCACGCCCAAGACCCAGTCCGGCCTGCTCGAAGCGATGGAAGAGCACCAGGTGACGGCCGACGGCGTCACCCGCCCCCTGCCCGAACCCTTCTTCGTGATCGCCACCCAAAACCCGGCGAACCAGGTCGGCACCTTCCCGCTGCCCGAATCCCAGCTCGACCGCTTCCTGATGTGCCTGTCGTTGGGCTACCCGGACGCCGCGGCCGAGCGCGCGCTGCTCATGGGCGAGGACCGGCGCGCCATGCTGCGCGAGCTCAAGCCGGCGATGCAGCCGGAGCAGCTGGCCCAGGCCCGGCGCGCGCTGCGCGAGATCCACGCCGCGCCGGCGCTGGTCAGCTACGTGCAGGCGCTGGCCCAGGCCTCGCGCCAGAACGGCCTGTTCGCCGAAGGCCTGTCGCCGCGCGCCGCGATCGCGCTGCTGCAGGCCGGACGCGCCTGGGCCGCGCTCGAGGGACGCGACCACGTGATCCCGGAAGACATCCAGGCCGTGCTGGTGCCGGTCTGCGCCCACCGCCTGCGCCCGCTCAAGGCGGCGCACGGGCAGGCCCTGGCCAGCCGCGACCTCGTGCTGCAGCTGCAGAAGTCGGTCGCGGTGTAGATGGCGGGCGTGTCCGGAAGCTTGCGCGGCTGGCTGCGGCGCACCACCGGCAAGTGGCTGCCGCGGCGCGGCACCTACGACACCGGCGAAGTGGTGCTGAGCCAGCGCCGCGTGTTCATCCTGCCCACCCGCGCCGGCATCGGCTACGCCCTGCTGCTGCTGGTGCTCCTGATCGGTTCGATCAACTACACGCTCGGCCTGGGCTTTGCGCTGACGTTCCTGGCGCTGTCCTGTGCGCTGGTCGACATGGTCTTCACCTACCGTAACCTGGCCCACCTGGCCCTGCAGCAGGGCCGCGCGCCCAACGTGTTCGCCGGCCAGGAAGCGCAGTTCGAACTGCACGTGGCGAACCGCACGGGACTGTCGCGCTACGCAGTCTGGATCGATTTCCAGGGCCTGCCGGAACCGCGCCACGTGACCGACGTCCAGGCCCACGGCAGCGCCAGCGTGCTGCTGGGCGTGGCGACCGGCGCGCGCGGCTGGCTACAGCCGGAGCGGGTGGTGCTGTCCACCCGCTTCCCGCTCGGCCTGTTCCGCGCCTGGAGCTACTGGCGCCCCGCGACCCGGGCCCTGGTCTATCCGCGTCCCGAAGAAGCGGCGCCGCCGCTGCCGGTCAGCGGCAACGCCGTCGGCAGCGGGAGGGTGGCCGGCAGCGACGACTTCGCCGGCGTGCGCAGCTACCAGGCCGGCGATTCGCTGCGCCAGCTGGCCTGGCGCCAGATCGCGCGCCTCGATCCGGCGCTCGGCGGCCAGCTCGTCACCAAGCATTTCGAGGGCGGCGCCGGCAACGAGCTGGTGCTCGACTTCGCCCTGCTGCCCACCCACCTCGACCTGGAACTGCGGTTGTCGCGCATGACGCGCTGGGTGCTGGACGCCGAGCAGCGCGCCCTGCCCTATGCCTTCCGCCTCGGCGCGGTGCGCTATGACGCCGGCAACGGCGCCGCCCACCAGGCGGCCTGCCTGCGCGCGCTGGCCCTGTACGGCCTGGAGGAGGCGGCATGAAGCCTGCGTCCGTGCTGGCGCGCCTGCCCCGGGACAAGGCCGATACCCTGCTCCTGCTCGGCAGCGCGCTGCTGGTGCTGGTGCCGCACGTGAGCCACCTGCCGCCCTGGGTGTCGCTGCTGTGCGCGGCCACCCTGGCCTGGCGCGGCCTGATCACCTTGCGCGGCAAGCGCATGCCCTCGACCCTGGTGCTGCTGCCGGTGGCGGCGCTGGCGATGGCCGGCATTCAGTATAGCTACGGCACCCTGCTCGGGCGCGATGCCGGGGTCGCGATGCTGGTGCTGCTGGTGGCCTTCAAGATGCTCGAGATGCACGCCCGGCGCGACCTGTACGTGGTGATCTTCCTGTGCTTCTTCCTGGTGCTCACCAACTTCTTCTACGGCCAGGGCATCGGCACCGCGCTCCTGATGGTGGCGGCGGTGCTGGCCCTGCTCACCACCCAATTGTCGTTCCAGTTCGCCGGCGCCGTGCCGCCCTTGCGCACACGCCTGGCGATGGGCGCGCGCATGCTGCTGTTCGCGGCGCCGGTCGCGGTGGCGCTGTTCTTCATCTTCCCGCGCCTGGGCGGCCCGCTGTGGGGCATGCCGGGCGGCGGGGGCGGCGGCGGCAAGTCCGGCCTGTCCGAGCGCATGGCGCCAGGGCAGATGTCGAACCTGGCGCTGTCCAGCGAGCCGGCCTTCCGCGTGCATTTCGAAGGCGAGCCGCCGGCGCGCGAGCAGTTGTACTGGCGCGGCCTGGTACTGGACGCCTTCGACGGCACCGCCTGGACCCGCGGTGGGTCGATTCCGACCGGGTCGGGCACCTCGCTGCGCGTGCGCGGCCAGGCGCAGCGCTACGAGATCACGCTGGAGCCGTCGGATGCGCGCTGGCTGTTCGCGCTCGAGATGGCCGGCCACATCCCCGAGGTGCCGGGCTACCGCGCGCGCATGTCGCACCAGCTCGAACTGAGCAGCGACCGTCCGCTGACCCAGCGGGTGCGCTACGAGATGATCTCGTATCCCGACTACGCGCTGGACGGACGCGAAGCGCTCGACGACCCCAACCAGTGGCTGCTGCTCCCCTACGGCTTCAACCCGCGCGCACTCGCCGCCGGCCTGGCGCTGCGGCGCGAGCCGGTACCGGCGCGCCGCATCGAGGCGGTGCTGCGCCAGTTCCGCGAGCAGCCTTTCAGCTACACGCTGGAGCCGCCGCTGCTGGGACGCCATTCGGTCGACGAATTCCTGTACCAGACCCGCGCCGGCTTTTGCGAACACTATTCGGGCGCCTTCGTGTTCCTGATGCGCGCCGCCGGCATCCCGGCGCGCGTGGTGACCGGCTACCAGGGCGGCGAACGCAATCCCATCGATGGCTACTTCACGGTGCGCCAGTCCGACGCCCATGCCTGGGCCGAGGTCTGGCTGCGCGGGCGCGGCTGGGTGCGGGTCGACCCGACCGCGGCGGTGGCGCCGGAACGCGTGCGGCGCAACCTGGCCGCCGCCGTGGATCCGCCGGCGCCCTTCGGCATCGATGCGCTGCGCGGCCTGTCGATGTTCGGGGCCGCCAACGACTCGCTCCTGGGCCGCATGCGCGACGCCTTCAGCGCCGTCAACAACGGCTGGAACCAGTGGGTGCTGAACTACACTCCGGAACGCCAGCGCGGCTTCCTGCGCAAGGTGCAGCACGACCTGGCCGGCTGGCGCATTGCCGCCCTGATATTAGCGGGCGCGGCAGTGTTGCTACTGGCGAGAATTTTGTATCTCCGCAGGGAAATTGATCCGGTCGAGGCGGTATACTCCTCGCTATGCAAGCGCCTCGCCCACCAGGGCCTGGCCCGTGCGGCGGACGAAGGGCCCACCGCCTACGCGGCCCGGATCGCGGCCACGCAGCAGCTGGCGCCGCCCTCACTTGACGCCGCCGCCGAGTTCTTGCGCCGCTACAGCGCCTGGCGCTATGCGCCGCCCCAGCCGGGTCTCGCTACCCGCCAGCTGGCCGCTACCTTGAAGAGATTATTGTCGCAGGTTAGATGAAAGTTATCGTCCCTCTGTTCGCCGCGCTGCTACTCTCCCTTGCCCCGATCGGGCAGGCCGGAGCAGGCGCGAAGCAGCCGCACGCCCGTACCGCATCCGCCAAGGCCAAGGCCGGCGCCAAGGGCAAGAAGCCTAAGGCCGCGGGCAAGCGCGTGTCGCTGAAGTCCAGCCGCGTCCTGAAGTCGGCCCCCGCCGCCGCGGTGATCGACTACGACGGCGAACGCCATAACTTCCTCGAATGGCAGGACGTGCGCAGCTTCATCGACGAGATGAGCAGCCAGCACGGTTTCGACCGTGCGGAGCTCGAATCGCTGTTCGCCCAGGCGCGCTTCATCGACTCGGCCGTGCAGCTGGTCAAGCCGGCGCCGCCGGGCAAGCCGAAAAACTGGCAGGCCTACCGCGAACGCTTCATCGAACCGATCCGCATCGCGGCCGGCGTGCGCTTCTGGAACGAGAACGCCGACGCGCTGGCGCGGGCGGAAGCCGCGTACGGCGTGCCGGCCGAGGTCATCGTCGGCATCCTCGGCGTCGAGACCATCTATGGCCGCGACACCGGCAAGTTCCGCGTGTTCGACACCCTGGCGACGCTGGCCTTTGCCTATCCGGAAACGCCGAACCGCGCCAGCCGCATGGCCTTCTTCCGCAGCGAACTGTCCAACACCCTGGTGTTCGCGCGCGAGCACAAGCTCGAGCCCTTCTCGCTGCTGGGCTCGTTTGCCGGCGCCGTCGGCATGCCGCAGTTCATGCCGGGCAACATCCTGAAGTACGGCGTGGACTTCAACCAGGACGGCCAGATCGACCTGCGCCTGTCGCCGGACGATGCGATCGGCAGCGTGGCCAATTTCCTGGTCCAGCATGGCTGGAAACCCGAGTACAAGGACAGCCCGGTCACCCCGGCCGAGGTGTCGCCCAGCCGCGCCTGGGAACCCCTGCTCGAGCGCGGCCTGGCCGCGACCCTGCGTCCGGAAGAACTGCGCGCGGCCGGCGTGAAGGTCGAGGGCGCCCTGCCGGCCGAGCGCCTGTATGGCCTGGTCGACCTGCAGAACGGGGCCGAGGCGACCGAGTACTGGGTGGCAAACGATAACTTCTTTGCCATCACCAAGTACAACCGCAGTTATTTCTATGCCATGTCGGTCATTGAATTAGGTCGCGCAGTGCGCGCTTCGCGCGGCGGCTAAGCATTGCTCAGCGGGAAACTTTGTATCGATTTGTAACGGGATTCCCGCCTTTTGCTGCCTCACGAGCCATGTAGTCACCCCTATACTCCCCAGGGGTATCCTCCGCTTTCTTGCAGATTCTCTGCAGAAACATCCTCCTTGCTCTCATACCCCCGCTTTTCTTAATAATCTGCCAGTATTTTTCATACTGTGCGGCATCAAACACCCCTTCCCTATACACTCGAACTTAACCAAAAAACAATTATGATTTCAGTGAGTTTATGAGAGAATTGCATTGCGGCTATTGTTGCGATGAGACAACAATACTGATGAGGTTAATCTGATTTTTATTGCTACTAGGTATCAGATTAGAAATTAGTTGTACAATTGAATAGAAAATTACGAAATACCGAAGCCTGGAGCCGAGCGCCGCATGGGGCTCCGTCCAACCCAAAATAGGAATTTGAATCATGACAAACCAAGTCGGCATTGATATGAATAGCGATTCGGAGTCCGATGAGCTCCTGCAGTACAACCCGAACCGCCTGCTCGACACCCTGATCGAGAACCTGCGCCTGAAGAACGACGCCGCCCTGTCGCGCGCCCTGGAAGTGGCGCCGCCGGTGATCTCGAAGATCCGCCATCACCGCCTGCCGGTGGGCGCGTCGCTCCTGATCCGCATGCACGAAGTGAGCGACCTGTCGATCCGCGACCTGCGCTACCTCATGGGCGACCGCCGCGCCAAGTTCCGCATCAGCGACAAGCAGTTCAAGCCGAAGGAAGGCGCCCCGAAGGAGGCGTGATGCGCTGCCGGCAGCATGGGCGGGCCAGTCCCGCCGCATGAGGCCGGCGCATCCTGCGGGCGGTCGCTGAGCTCGTCCGGCGCGCTGTGCGCCGTGGACGCGTATCGCGGCGCCCAGGTAGTTGCTGAAAATAAAAAGCCATCCGTCAGGATGGCTTTTTTATTGCGCGGCCGTCGCTCAGGCCGGGAACACGCCCGTCGACAGGTAGCGGTCGCCCCGGTCGCACACGACGAACACGATGGTCGCGTTCTCCACGGTCTGCGCGATGCGCAGCGCCACTTCGCAGGCGCCGGCCGCCGAGATGCCGCAGAAGATGCCCTCTTCCGCCGCCAGGCGGCGCGCCATCTGCTCGGCCGCGGCCTGGCTCACCGGTTCCACCTGGTCCACGCGCGCCTTGTCGTAGATCTTCGGCAGGTAGGCTTCCGGCCACTTGCGGATGCCGGGAATCGACGACCCCTCTTCCGGCTGGGCGCCGATGATGCGGATCGCTTCGTTCTGTTCCTTCAGGTAGCGCGACACACCCATGATGGTGCCGGTGGTGCCCATGGCGCTGACGAAGTGGGTGATGCGGCCTTCGGTGTCGCGCCAGATTTCCGGACCGGTGGTCTCGTAGTGGGCGCGCGGGTTGTCCCCGTTGGCGAACTGGTCGAGGATGATGCCCTCGCCGTTCTTCTGCATCTGCTCGGCCATGTCGCGCGCGTATTCCATGCCGCCCGATTTCGGCGTCAGGATGATCTGGGCGCCGTAGGCCGCCATGCTCTGGCGGCGCTCGACCGACAGGTTGTCCGGCATCAAGAGCACCATCTTGTAGCCGCGGATCGCCGCCGCCATCGCCAGCGCGATGCCGGTGTTGCCGCTGGTGGCTTCGATCAGGGTGTCGCCGGGCTTGATCTGGCCGCGCTGCTCCGCGCCGCGCAGCATCGACATGGCGGCGCGGTCCTTCACCGAGCCGGCCGGATTGTTGCCCTCGAGCTTGCCAAGGATGATGTTGTTGCGGGCAGCCGCGTCCGCGCCGGGCAGGCGCACCAGCTGCACCAGCGGCGTGTTGCCGATCGTATCTTCAATGGTCTTGTAAGCCATGCCTTGCTCTTTCGCGATTTCCTAAACCGCTATTCTAATCCGGAGCGCAAGGAGGCGTATGTGCGCGGCCCGTTCCGTAGGCGTGATCTGGTCCAGTGGACCAGATCACGCTTCGCCGCCCGCGTTCGACTCCCTCCCGCGCAGACGCACGGGCTGCACGAAGCCGGTTTGAACGCGTGGGCGGCGCCAGCGCCCTGGATCATTCGCCTGCAGGGTGGAGCCGCCCACCCTACAGCACGTCGATAACTGGCGATCCGATCAGCGCTGCGGCATCGGATAGGTGGCCACGCTGACGTTGCCGTCCTTGTCCACCGCCTGCACGCCGAAGAACACATTGTCCTTCGACAGGTCGATGGTCGCCTCGAGCACGTTGCCGACCCACTTCGAACCCTGCCAGTCCGACGCGGTGGTATCGCGCCAGACGATGCGGTAGCCGGCAAGATCCGGTTCCGGATTGGCCTGCCACACCAGGGTCGAGTCGTTGGTCAGTTTGTCGGTGCGCAGCTTGACGTTCTGCGGCGCGGCGGGCGCCAGCGCCAGCGAAGCCAGCGTCGCGCCGTTCACGCGCGCCACCTTGGCGATGTAGTCGTAATCGTTGAACTGCGGCAGATCGCCGTACACCTTGCCGCTTTCGGTGCGCAGGTCCTGGTGCTGGTGCGCGAAGTCCTCGGCCGGCTCGGTGAAGCGCAGCGCCGCGTAGCCCTGCTCCAGGAAAGGCATGTGGTCGCCGCCGCGCAGGTAGCGGTCGGCGCGGTGAATGACGGACACCTTGAAGCCCTTCACGTAGCGCTCGCCCTGCTCCTTGGTGTGGCGGGCCAGCTGGCGCGAGAGCGAATCGCTGTCGCCGCCGGTGGCCACCAGCTGGCGCACGGTCTCGCTCATCTCCTTGGTCGCCGGGATGCTCTGTGCGAACAGGCGCACCTGCTTGTTGTCGACCGAGCCCTTGTCCGAGCGCGAGCTGCCGATGATGTCGTTGGTGAACATGCCGGCCACGTTCAGGTTGTTCTTGCGCGCCCCCTCCGCCCAGTGGCGTGCACCCAGCAGGCCCTGCTCTTCGGCCGCCACGGCCATGAACACGAGCGTCGCGTCGAACTTGTACTTGGCCATCACGCAGGCCAGTTCCATCACGGCCGCGGTGCCCGAGGCGTCGTCGTTGGCGCCCGGCGCATCGGCGGTGTAGTTCATCACGTCGGTGACGCGCGAGTCGTAGTGGCCGGTGACCACGTACATGCGCTCCTTCGAGGCGTCCTGGGTGCCAGGCAAGGTGGCCACCACGTTGACGATCTCGGTCGGGCGCGAGATGCGCGCCGAGACCGGGGCGACGTGGCTGTCGAAGGACACCTGCAAGGGCGTGCCGGCGCCGCAGCGCTCGAGTTCGCTCTTGATCCAGCGGCGGGCCGCGCCGATGCCGCGCGTGTCGGACTCGGTTTCCGACATCGTGTGGCGGGTGCCGAAGCTGACCAGCTTGTTCACATAGGCTTCGATGCGCTTGGGCGAGACCTCGGCGACGATCTTGCTGATCTGGGCTTGCTGGCGCTTGAGCTCCGGCGTGGCCGGGGTAGCCGGGGCGGCGATGGCGGAACCCGTGGCCACGGTGAGCAGCGCGGCTGCCAGCGGGGAAGAGATGCGGACGTGAGGCATGAGTACCTTTCTGGTCGTAATGTGCAAAGAGACATGCACATCTTCTCATGCGCAGTGGTTGGTGTCAGTCAATACATGGTGTAAGGTATTGCCACCACTCTTTTTGCGATAAGCGCGCCTCCATGCCCGAGCACCGAATTTTCAGCACCCCGTTCGCCAAGGTGTACCCGCTGTATATCAAGAAGGCGGAAGCGAAGAACCGGACCAGGCAGGAACTCGACCGGATCATCTGCTGGCTGACGGGCTATGACGAGGCCGGGCTGCAGCGGCAGCTGGAACGGCAAGCCACCTTCAAGGACTTCTTTGGCCAGGCGCCCGCCTTCCACCCGAACGCGGCCCTGATCAAGGGCCTCGTCTGCGGCATCCGCGTCGAGGATATCGAGGATCCCCTGATGCAGAAGCTGCGCTACCTGGACAAGCTGATCGACGAACTGGCCAAGGGCAAAGCCATGGACAAGATCCTGCGCACCTGATCCGCCATGTCTGGCGCATGAAATGCGCTGCGCGGACAGCCAAAGGTATCTTGCCAGAGGGCTATGAACTATCATCCGGGCGATACCACCCTTGGAGCCGTGATGCGCCTTGCCTGCCTTGCCCTGTTATCCCTCGCCCTGCTGTCCGGCGCCGTCCATGCCGACAGCCTCGACGACGCCATCCTGAAAGAGATGAAGCGCCGCCACATTCCAGGCGTGAGCCTGCTGGTGATGAAGGACGGCAAGGTGCTGAGAGAAAAGGGCTACGGCTATGCCAACCTCGAGCACAAGGTACCGGTCAAGCCCGAGACCGTGTTCCAGTCCGGCTCGATCGGCAAGAGCTTCACGGCCGCGCTGATCCTCCTGCTCGAGCGCGACGGCAAGCTGAGCCTGGACGATCCGATCTCGCGCCACCTGCCGGAGATCCCCGCCTCCTGGGGCAAAATCACGATCCGCCACCTGCTCACCCATACCTCGGGACTGGGCGACCCCTACAACATGATCGACTTCCGGAAGGACTATTCTGACGAGGAACTGATCGCGCTGGAAAGCAAGGTGACGCAGCGCTTTGCCCCGGGGGAGAAATGGGCTTATAGCAATACCGGCTACCACCTGCTCGGCTTCATCGCCAATCGCGTCGGCGGCAAGTTCTATGGCGACCAGCTGCGCGAACGCATCTTCGAACCGCTGGGCATGGGGACGCGCGTCATCAACGAGGCCGACATCATCCCGAACCGGGCCGCCGGCTACGAGTGGAAGGGCGGCGCGCTGAAGAACCAGTCCTGGGTGGCGCCGCGTCTGAACACCACCGCGGACGGCAGCCTCTACCTGACCGCACGCGACCTGCTGCGCTGGGACCAGGCCCTGTACGGCGACACGATCCTGGACGCGCGCCAGCGCGAGGCCAGCTTCACCCAGGCCACCCTGAACGACGGCAGCAAGGCGCACTACGGCTACGGCTGGTTCGTCGAGACGACCAAGGGACGGCGCCACGTCCAGCACGGCGGCGCATGGCAGGGCTTCCGCTCGCAGCTGTGCCGCTACGTCGACGACAAGCTCACCGTGGTCGTGCTGGCCAACTCCGATGCCGCCAACCCGTTCAAGATCGCCAGCCTGGCGGCCGCCCACTACGTACCCGCGCTGTTCGATGCGCCGCCCAAGCCGATTCAAGATCGTGACCCGGCCATCACCGAGCGGGTGCGCGCGGCCATGGCCAGCCTGGCCGAAGGCAAGCGCCCGGAAGGGCTGGACCCGATACTTGCTGCCAGGTTCGAGCCGGGCATGCTCGCGTTCTTCAAGGGCGAACTCCATGAGGCCGGCACGCTGCGCTCGGTCGCGGTGCTGGCGCGCGAGGACGGCGATGCCGGTCCGCGCATGCGCTACCGTCTCGGCTACGACAACGACACCCTGCGGCTGTCGGTGGCCCTGGATGGCAGCGGCAAGTTCACCAGGTTCGATCTCGCGCCGGAATGAGCGCCTGTTAGACAAGAAAAACCCGCGATGCCGCGGGTTTTTTTGTCACTTGGGCCGGGCTACATCGCCGCCTTCTGCTCGGCCGGCGCAGCCTTCTTGTCGCCCTTGGCCGCGGTCTTTTCCTTGGCCGGCTTGGCGGCGGCGGCATCCATCGGCTTGCCGTTGACCGTCAGCCCGGCCTCGGACAGCTTCATCGCCTTCTTGCCCTTGACGCCCTTGATGCGGGCCTGGAAGTCGGCCCAGTCCTTGAACTCGCCCTTGTTGCGCTCGTCGAGGATCATCTTCGACATGCTCGGCCCCACGCCCTTGACGCCGTCCAGCGCGGCCGCGTCGGCCTTGTTGACGTCGACCTGGGCTAGGGCGATCCCGGCCGATGCGAGAAGTGCGGCAGCCGAGGCGGCAACTGCGAGTACCAGTTTCTTGATCATTGATTTTTCTCCGTAGGTTCGCAAAATGGACGGCGGCGCCATCCATCCAGCCCTAACGAAGATGCCCGGCCGCCGTTGACGGCGCGGGTTTGAGCAAGATCAAGTCGGGAACAGTTCCTCGCGGGTGACGGTCGCCGTGCCCAGCTTGCCCACGACGATGCCGCCGGCGCGGTTGGCGGTAGCCAGCGCCGCGTCCAGCGCTGCGCCGGTGCCGAGCATCGCGGCCAGGGTCGCGATCACGGTGTCGCCCGCGCCCGAGACGTCGAACACCTCGCGCGCATCGGCGTGCACGTGCAGCACTTCGTTCTCGCTGTACAGGCTCATGCCCTCTTCCGAGCGCGTCACCAGCAAGGCGCTCAAGCCCAGTTCCGCGCGCAGGCGCTGCGCCTTCTCGGTCAGCTGTTCCTCGGTCTTCCAGGCGCCCACCACCTGCTTCAGTTCCGAGCGGTTCGGGGTCAGGATGCTGGCGCCGCGGTAGGGCGTGAAGTCGTCGCCCTTCGGGTCGACCAGCACGATCTTGCCGGCCGCACGCGCCTCACGCACCATCTCGGCCACGTTCACCAGCGCGCCCTTGTTGTAGTCGGACAGGATCACCACGTCGTAGTCCGGCAGCAGCGCGCGGAACTGGGTGAGCTTGTCGCGCAGCACGGTCTCGGTGGGCGCATCCTCGAAATCGATGCGCACCATCTGCTGCTGGCGGCCGATGACGCGCAGCTTGATGATGGTCGAGATGGCGTCGTCGCGCTTCAGGTAGCTGTGGATGGAGGACTCGCGCAACAGCTTCTCGACTTCGTCACCCGCCTCGTCGTTGCCGGTCACGCCCAGCAGGCCGGTATGGGCGCCCAGCGCGGCGGCATTGCGCGCCACGTTGGCGGCGCCGCCCAGGCGCTCTTCGCGGCGCGCGATGCGCACCACCGGCACCGGGGCTTCCGGCGAGATGCGCGAGACGTCGCCGAACCAGTAGCGGTCGAGCATGACGTCGCCCACCACCAGCAGGCGCACGCGGGACAGGTCGGGGGCCGCCTGCAGGCGGAAGCTGTCTGCCGCCAGCAGGCGGCTCGGGGTCACGTCAGTCATCATTATTTACTGCGTCAGTTCATCACATTCAGTTCTTCGGTACGGCGCGGCGGGTAGGTCTCCCAGCGGCTGCAGCCCGGGCACTGCCAGTAGAACTGGCGCGCCTTGAAGCCGCAGTGGCTGCACTGGTAGCGTGCCAGCTTCTGGGTGTAGCGCTGCACCAGGTTCTTCACCATCGACAGCTCTTCCCAGACGTGGGCCGGGGCGTCCATCAGGCGCGCTTCCAGCAGCTTGTCCAGGCCCAGCAGGGTCGGATTGCGGCGCAGTTCCTCGATCACCAGCTGCTTGGCCGCTTCCACGCCGTCGAGTTCGATCACGGCCTTGAACACGACTTCGATCAGGTCGATCGAGGAGGCCTCGGCCAGGTAGGAACGCAGCAGGTTGACGCCTTCCTGCGGCCGGCCCACTTTGCGGTAGCCGTCCATCAGGCGCTGGGCCACCAGGGCCACGTGCGGCACGCTCTGGTGCTCAACCCGGCGCCAGGTCTTCAGGGCGCCTTCGGTATCGCCCTGGGCCAGCAGGGCGTCACCGTGCAGGATGGTGGCGCGCACGCTGGAGCGGTCGGCCTGCAGGGCCTTGTCGAGCAGCTGCATGGCGTCGGCCGACTGCAGGTGCACGAGGGCGTCCTGGGCCAGCTCGCAGTAGAACTGGGCGATTTCCTTCTGGCGCGCGCCGGCGCCGGATTCCTGCAGGCCCACGGCGACGTCGATCGCGCGGCGCCATTCCTTTTCGCGCTGGTAGATCTCGAGCAGCGCACGCCGCGCCTGCACCTCGAACGGAGTGTCGACCAGCAGGTTGAAGGTTTCCTCGGCGCGGTCGAGCAGGCCGGCCTTCAGGTAGTCCATGCCGAGTTCGTACTGGGCATGGGCTTTCTGCTCGCTCGGCAGGTCGGGACGCGCCAGCAGGTTCTGGTGGACGCGGATGGCGCGCTCGGTCTCGCCGCGGCGGCGGAACAGGTTGCCGAGGGCGAAGTGCATGTCGGCCGATTCGGGGTCAAGCTTGACGATCTCGATGAAGGAATCGATGGCCTTGTCGGGCTGGTCGTTGAGCAGGTAATTCAGGCCCTTGAAGTAGCCGCGCGGGAGGCTGCGCGATTCGGAGACCAGTTCCCGGATGTCGACACGGGCGGCGATCCAGCCGAGGCCGAAGAAGAATGGGATGCCGAGCAGCATCCAGATTTCGAATTCCATGCGTTTCTTGTTGTTGTTGAGGCGTTTAGGACAACTTGGGCGCGGGGTTCACGGCGTCCGGGGTCGGCTGGGCATTGCCGGTACCGGCGGCGCTCTGCAGGGCCTGGATGGTGTTCTTGTGCTGCGAGGTCTGGCGGCGCTGGCGGAACACGGTCGGCGTCAGGGCCAGGATGCCGAGGGCGGCGCCGGCGATGAAAAAGGCCAACAGCATCAGCACGAGCGGACCGCGCAGTTCGTAGTTGAGGAAGAAATGCAGGTCGACTTCCTGCGTGTTCTTCAGGGCGAAGCCGAAGAACAGGACGAACAGGATGATGCCAAAGATGGTGGAAACAAATTTCATCAGCAGTGTCCGCTGGAAGGATGAGCAAATGAGTGCGCGAAGGCGAAGTGTCGCATATCCAACATGATATTTCAAAAGGCGTGTGGGTGCTCGGTGGTGGGTGGTGCAAAGGATGAGCTACAGGAATGCGACGAACCTGGATTCCTGCCTGTGCGGGAATGACGGTTTTACAGTTGGCGGTACAAATACTGCCGACGTTTGCTCAACCATTCCGTTTATCAACGTCGTTCCCGCGAAGGCGTGAACAATGCCACTGGCATTGTTCACCCCAATTTTTCATGCTTACCGTTAGCTCAAAAAAAAACGGCATCCCAAAGGGACGCCGTTCCTGTTCGCACGAGGCAGACGACTTCAGTCTTCAATGATCGGTTGCCCGACCATCGCGTCCACCCGCTCGCGCAACTGCTTGCCCGGCTTGAAGTGGGGTACCCGTTTTTCGGGCACCATCACCTTGTCGCCGGACTTCGGGTTGCGGCCGATGCGGGGAGGCCGGCTGTTCAGCGCGAAGCTGCCGAAACCGCGGATCTCAATGCGCTGGCCGGTCGCCAAAGCGTTGGTCATCGCATCGAGAATGGTCTTGACAGCAAACTCGGCATCTTTCGCCACCAGCTGGGAGTAACGCTCAGCCAGGCGGTTGATCAGCTCGGACTTGGTCATCTAGCGCCTCGAAAAGGTGATTAACCTTTGTTATCGAACTTGGCCTTCAGCAGGGCGCCCAGGCTGGTGGTGCCCGAAGCGGCGCTGTTGTCGGCTGCCAGCTTGCTCATTGCTTCCTGGGTGTCAGCGCTGTCTTTCGCCTTGATCGACAGCTGGATGCTGCGAGCCTTGCGATCGATGTTGATGACCAGGGCTTCGACCTTGTCGCCCACTTTCAGGTGGGTGCCGGCGTCTTCCACGCGGTCACGCGAGATTTC
>Ga0209023_10000144_pt1 | contig 124326 bp, 124 predicted proteins | sample LakOneMetagenome_FD_187468 | JGI IMG/M metagenome (GOLD analysis project Ga0209023, IMG submission 187468) | Freshwater and sediment microbial communities from Lake Erie, Canada (SPAdes) (version 2) | ecosystem: Environmental > Aquatic > Freshwater > Lentic | place: Lake Erie, Canada...
GGTCGCCGGTGCTTCTGTATCTGGCCGCCGCGGGGGTGGGTGCGATCGGGGTGATCGACGACGACGATGTGTCGAACTCGAACCTTCAGCGCCAGATCATCCATACCGATGGGCGGATCGGCATGCCCAAGGTGACCTCGGCCGTGGCGGCGATGCGGGCGCTCAATCCCTTCGTCACGGTCGTACCGTACCGCGAGCGGCTGACGCCGGCGCGGGCGGCCGCGCTGTTCCCCGGTTATGACCTGATCCTGGACGGGTCGGACAATTTCGCCACCCGGCATCTGGTGAACGCGGCCTGCGTGGCGGCGGCAAAGCCGTTGATTTCGGCGGCGATCACCCAATGGGAAGGTCAGATCGGGCTTTTTCACCCCGCCGGGGGCGGGCCCTGCTATGCCTGCCTATTCCCCGAGATTCCCGCCGACGGGCTGGCGCCGACCTGCGCCGAGGCGGGGGTGGTGGCGCCCCTGCCGGGTATCCTGGGTTCGATGATGGCGCTCGAGGCGGTGAAATATCTGACCGGAGCCGGGGCGACGCTGCAAGGATCGTTGCTTATCTATGACGGGCTTTGGGGGGAGAGCCGCAAGCTGACAGCAGTGCGGCGCGCCGACTGCGCCGTCTGTGGCGGGCAGGGCGGATAGGTGTTTGCAAGCTGGACAGGCGCCGGGGGCGGGCCTAGATTTGCGCGCATGCTTGTGACAGGAGCCTTCCACATGAAAGTGATTTCCCTTCTTGCCGCCGCCGCCTTTGCGGTTGGCACCACCGCCGCCATCGCCGAGATGCCTGATCTCAAGGGGCGCGAAGTGGTGGTCGTGACCGAAAACGCCTATCCGCCGCTGCAATTCCTGGACAAGTCCGGCAAGCAGATCGGCTGGGAATATGATGCGATGGACGAGATCGCCAAGCGGCTGAACTTCAAGATAAAATATGAAAACTCGAGCTGGGACGCGATGATCCCGGCGGTGTCCGAAGGCCAGTTCGACATCGGCATGACCGGCATCACCATCAAGGACGACCGCAAGGAGAAGGTCGATTTCTCCGACCCCTACATGCATTCGGAAATGCTGATGCTGGTGCGCGGCGACGAAGACCGCTTTACCGACGCGAAATCGTTCGGGGCCAATCCGAAGCTGTTGATCGCGGCGCAGGCGGGCACGACGCCCTTCTACACGGCCGTCTATGATGTGCTTGATGGTAACGAGGCGAACCCGCGCATCAAGCTTTACGAGACGTTCGGGGCCGGGGTCGAGGCGCTGAAGGCCAAGGATGTCGATCTGGTCCTGACCGACGGTACGGCCGGCAAGGGCTATGTGGCGGCGTCGAACGGGGCGCTGAAGATCGTGGGCGAGCCTTTGGGCGGCGAAGATTTCGGATTCATCTTCAAGAAGGGGTCGGATCTGGTGGCGCCGGTCAATGCGGCGATTGCGGCGCTGAAGGCCGACGGCACGTTCGACGCGCTGAACAAGAAATGGTTCCTCGACTACAAGATGGGCGAGTGACGAGCGGCATGAGAGGTCCCGGGGACATTTCCGGGGCCTTTTCCCGATGACCCTGAAAACGACCGACAAACCTGATTTTCCCTATTGGCTGGTCACGGTGGCGGCTGCCGGGGCCTGGGCCTTCTATCTGGCGCTCAGCGACCCGGTGCAGGCCGAGGTGCTGGCGACCCTGCGCCAGGGGATCGGTGTCACCTTGTTCGTCACCGCGGTGGCCTTCGCGCAGGCCTCGGTTCTGGGGCTCTTGCTCGCGGTTTGTTCTCTGTCGCGTCACCTCGTGCTGCGGCAGGCGGCACGCCTTTATATCGAGATGATCCGTGGCGTGCCGATCATGGTGCTTCTGCTTTATGTGGCGTTCGTCGCCGCCCCCGCCGGTGTGATCTTGTGGAACCATCTCACTGCGCTGGTCGGGATGGCCCCGATCGGCACCCGCGACTTTCCGCAGCTCTGGCGGGCGATCATCGCGCTGATGCTGGCCTATGCGGCCTTTCTGGCCGAGATATTCCGGGCCGGGCTGCAATCGGTTGCCCCCGGCCAGATCGAGGCGGCGAAATCGCTGGGGCTGAGCGGCTGGATGCGCTTTCGCCATGTGGTCTTTCCGCAGGCGTTCCGCACCATTCTGCCGCCCTATGGCAACGATTTCGTGGCGATGGTCAAGGACAGCTCGCTCGTGTCGATCCTGGGGGTTCTGGACGTGACCCAGCTTGGCAAGGTGACGGCGGCGGGCAATTTCCGCTATTTCGAGACCTACAATCTGGTGGCGCTGATCTATCTGACGCTGACCATCGGCCTGTCGCTTGTCTTGCGGCGCGTCGAGGCGCGGCTTCGCGCGCGGTGGCATTGAGCGGCCCATTGCTCTGGCGGTTGCACGGGGGGGCGGCGGCGGAGGCCTCCGGCGGGGACATTTTTGCCACAATGAAGGGGGCCTGGGGTGTGGAACTGCGCCGGCGATGCGCCTAAGGTCGCCGGCAAAGGAGACGCTCATGACCAATCCGCTTCTTTCGCCCTGGACGGCGCCGTTCGGCCTGCCACCCTTTGCCGATATCCGCGACGAGGATTTCGCACCGGCCTTCGAGGCGGCCCTGGCGGACGCGCGGGGGCGGATCGCCGTGATTGCGGGCGAGCCTGCGGCGCCGACCTTCGCCAATCTGATCGAGGCGCTGGAGCTGGCCGAAGAGACGCTCGACCGGGTATCGGCGGTCTTCTACAATCTGGCCGGGGCCGACGCGACCCCGGCGCGCGAGGCGCTGGAGCGCGATCTTGCGCCCAAGTTGGCGGCCTTTTCTTCGGAAGTGACGATGAATGCCGCGCTTTTCGGGCGCATCTCGGCGCTGTGGGACAGGCGCGAGGGTCTGCGGCTGACCCCCGAACAGGCCCGGGTGCTGATGTTGTACCGGCGGATGTTCCTGCGGGCAGGTGCGGCACTGGACGGCGCGGCGCGGACGCGGATGGCGGCGATCAAGGAGCGGCTGGCAGTCCTGTCAACGGCCTTCAGCCAGAACGTGCTGGCCGACGAGCGCGACTGGTCGATGGATCTTTCCGAGGCCGATCTGGCGGGACTGCCCGATTTCGTCGTCGCTTCGGCGCGCGCCGCGGGGGCCGAGCGCGGGCGCCCGGGGCCGGTGGTGACGCTCAGCCGGTCGCTGATCGTGCCCTTCCTGCAATTCTCGCCCCGGCGCGACTTGCGCGCGGCGGCCTATCGGGCCTGGGTGGCACGAGGCGAAAATGGCGGCCGCCATGACAACCGCGCCATCGCGGCCGAGATATTGCGACTGCGCGAGGAACGCGCGCAGCTTTTGGGCTATGCCAGTTTCGCCGCCTTCAAGCTCGAGCCGGAAATGGCGGGAACACCTGCCGCGGTGCGCGACCTTCTGATGCAGGTCTGGACGCCGGCGCTGGCGCGCGCCGAGGCCGATGCCGAAGTGCTGGGCGCGATGATGGGCGCCGACGGGATCAATGATGACCTTGGCCCCTGGGACTGGCGCTATTATGCGGAAAGGCGGCGGCAGGCCGAACATGACCTCGACGAGGCGGTGCTGAAACCTTATCTCGGGCTCGAGGCGATGATCGGCGCGGCTTTCGATTGCGCGCACCGGCTCTTCGGGCTCGAGTTTCGGCCGCTCGATGTGGCCCTGTACCATCCCGATGCGCGGGCCTGGGATGTGACGCGGAACGGGCGCCATGTCGCGGTCTTTGTCGGCGACTATTTCGCACGCGCGTCGAAGCGGTCCGGCGCCTGGATGTCGGTCTTCCGGGGCCAGCGCAAGCTGGGCGGCGACGTGCGGCCGATCATCGTCAATGTCTGCAACTTCGCCAAGCCGGCGGCGGGAGCGCCCGCACTTTTATCCTATGACGATGCGCGCACCCTTTTTCACGAATTCGGTCACGCACTGCACGGGATGCTGTCGGACGTAACCTATCCGTTCGTGTCGGGCACGTCGGTGGCGCGCGATTTTGTCGAACTGCCGAGCCAGCTCTTCGAACATTGGCTCGAGGTGCCAGAGGTGCTTGCCCGCCATGCCCGCCATGCGCAAACCGGCGCGGCGATGCCGACCGCACTTCTGGATCGGCTTCTGGCGGCGCAGACCTTCGATCAGGGGTTTGCAACGGTCGAATATGTCGCGTCGGCCCTGGTGGACCTGGCCTTTCACGAAGGGGCGGCCCCTGCCGACCCGATGGCCCGCCAAGCCGAGATACTGGCCGGCCTCGGCATGCCGCCGGCGATCCGTATGCGCCATGCGACCCCGCATTTCAGCCATGTCTTTTCCGGAGACGGCTATTCGTCGGGTTATTACAGCTACATGTGGTCCGAGGTGATGGATGCCGACGCGTTCGCGGCCTTTACCGAAGCCGGCGATCCGTTCGATCCCGATACTGCCGCGCGGCTGGAGCGCTATATCCTGTCGGCAGGCGGCGCGCAGGATGCGGGCCTGCTTTATCGCGCCTTTCGCGGAAGAATGCCCGGCGTCGGACCATTGTTGCAAGGGCGGGGACTTGCCGCGACGGGGTGACGGGGACCGGTTCGGCAAAATGGAAACGATTTGTTTCCCGATCGAACCAGCTTACCCCCGCTCCGGGCGCTACATGGCCCGTCGGTCGGTGCGATTGTAGCCATTCGGACAGGAAATGACCGCCGATTTTCCCGGTCTGTTGCGCATGTGGCACGAAGGGGGTGCTCGAGCATAGAGACGTGCCCCGAAAGGCCGTCTGACGGCTCGCCCCCAGATTGTGGCGAAAGTGTGGCAGTATTTTGTCAAAGTTGACATATTTCCGTTGCCGCTTCATTCCTTGCACATTGATCGAGCCATTTGACTCACCTTTCATCATTCGTCGGAACCATTTGATGCATCTATTGCTCCGTATGGCGGCAGCGGCGCTGTCGGCCCTGACCGCGACCGCGGGTTTTGCCGCCACCGTCCAGCTTCCAGCCGTTCCCCTGGCGCGGGTGGCCGGGGCCGAAATCCGGCCCGGCCGTTTGGCAGGTGTATTGCCGGACGAACGAACCCATACCGTTCTGGTCGTGCTGGGTGATCTGGCACGAACGCCCGCCGGGGCGATCGTCACCGGTTTTGCCGGCATCGGGCTTGCCCCTATGGCCGATCTTCACTGGCGGTTGGTGGCGCCGCAAGCGGGCACTCAGGTCCTGACGGGGCTGGTTGTCGGGCCGGTCAGCGGTTTCACTCCGGCCCCCGTTGCCGGTTCCCCGGTGCGGGTCGGACAGCAAGGCTTCGGGCCGGCATCCCTGCCCACACCCGGCGCCGCGATGGTGACCCTGGTCGGCGCCAGCGCGGGGCTGCCCGCGCAGCGGCCGGCCCCATCCGCGTCGGGTCCGGCATCGCCCTTTCCCCCAGCCGGCGGGTCCGCGACCCCGCCGGCCTTGGCAACGCCGGCGTCGGGGGGCACACCGTTTGCCGGCCCGCCCGTTTCCGGCACGTTGCCGTCGCCGGTGCCCTTGCCGGCCAGCGCCTTGATGTTGACGGCGGCGCTTGGCCTCACCGCGCAATTGCGACGCAAGCGGCCCCTCTGACAAACGGTTAGATCGCCACAATACCCGGCGGAGTTTTGGCGATCGGGGGGGAACGTTCCGGCGTTCCCCCTTTTTGCCTTGCGGGTCTGGGCAAAGCGCGGCCCGAATGGCATGCTGGCCGGATGGATACTGATTTTCTCATCATCGGCGGGGGGATAGCGGGCATATCTGCCGCCGCTCGGTTATCGCCCCTTGGCCGGGTGACACTTTTCGAGGCCGAAGATCACCTGGCGCATCACGCCTCGGGTCGGTCGGCGGCGCTCTACGAGCCCTACTATGGCCCGCCGCCGATCGTCGCCCTGTCGCAGGCGAGCGGCGACCACCTCGCCCAGGCGCACGGTGGGGTTCTGTCGCCACGGGCGCTGATGGTGGTGGCGGCGGCGGGCGAGCGGACCGCGTTCCTTCAGGAAGTCGCCACGATGAACCTGGCTGAAATCTCGGTTCCCGAGGCTGTTGTCCGCATGCCGGTTCTGAACCCCGCAACAGTGGCTTTCGCGGCATGGGGCGATCACGCCCACGATATCGACACAGACCGGCTGATCCAGAACTTTCTGCGCGAGGCGCGCGCAAACGGCGCCACGATCCTGACGGGCGCGCGGGTCACCGGCATCGACAAGATCGCAGGCGGCTGGCGGGTGCGGACGGCCGGGGCGGCGCACGAGAGCCGCATTCTCGTCAACGCTGCAGGCGCCTGGGTGGACGAGGTGGCGCGCATGGCGGGGCTGGCGCCGCTGGGCTTCACCCCGATGCGCCGGTCGATGGCACGCATACCGGCCCCCGGCGGCCACGATGTAACGCGCTGGCCAATGGTTTTCGGCACGGGCGAGGCCTGGTATTGCAAGCCGGATGCGGGCGCCCTGATCGTGTCGCCCGCCGAAGAGCACCCGATGGCGCCGCACGATGCCTGGGCCGACGATCTGGTTCTGGCTGAAGGGCTTGCCCGCTACGAAGCGCATGTGACCGAGCCGGTCACCCGGCTTCTGGCCTCGTGGGCGGGCCTGCGCACCTTCTCGCCCGACCGGGTGCCGGTGATCGGCCCGGCGCCGGCCGACCCGAGTTTCTTCTGGTTGGCGGGGCAAGGCGGCTATGGCTTTCAAAGCGCCCCGGCGATCAGCCGGCTGGTGGCCGATATCCTCGGCGGCCTGTCCGCCGAAATCGGCGCCCGCACCCGCGCCGCGCTGGCCCCCGGCCGGTTCGGATGAGCCCCGCCGCAAGCCGCAAGACCGGGACCGCTCCCGGGGCGTGACAGTCGCCGCCCGGCACGCTAGACCGGGCCGGCAAGAAACCGCACGAGCCGAGAATGCCCAAGAGACTGCGCCGCGCCCTCCTTTCGCTGATCCTCGCAAGCCTGGCTGCCTGCGGCACACGGCACCCCTACGGCATTCCCGAACAGTTCGGCGACAGCAAGCCGGCCCGCTGGCAGGGCAACGTGCCATCGAACTACGCGGTCCACGGGGTCGATGTGTCGCGCTTCCAGGGCAACGTCGACTGGCCCAAGGCCGCGTCGTCCGGCGTCCATTTCGCCTTCATCAAGGCGACCGAGGGGGCCGAGGTCTTCGACCCCCAGTTCAGCGCCAACTGGCAGGGCACGGCCGCCGCCGGCCTGCCGCGCGGAGCCTATCACTTCTACTATTTCTGCCGTACCGGCGCCGAGCAGGCCCAATGGTTCATCCAGAATGTCCCGCGCGAGGCGGGCGCCCTGCCGCCGGTTCTCGATATCGAATGGACCCGCTCGCCAAGCTGCCCGGTGCGCCCAGGCCCTGAAGTGGTCCGGGCCGAGGCCGCGGATTTCCTCGCCCGGCTGACCGACCATTACGGCAAGCGCCCGATCATCTACACCTCGGTCGATTTCTTCAACGGCAACCAACTCTGGCAGCTTGGCGGCTACGAATTCTGGCTGCGCTCGGTCGCCGGCCACCCCGACCAGATATTCGGGGGCCAGCAGTTCACCTTCTGGCAATACAGCGGCACCGGCCTGGCGCAGGGGTTCCATGGTCCGGTCGATCTGAACGCCTTCGCCGGCAACGAATCCGACTGGTCGACCTGGCTGGCCACGCACCGGCTCTAGCAGCCTGGCCGGCAAAATGGGCGCCGATCCTGGCGCAAGACCTGGGAAATCGGAAAGCCCTGGCCGCAGGCTTTCGCACCGCCCGCCGCAGGCCTTCTTCTTTGGTCAAATACTCCGGGTGGGTCCGGGAGGGCAGAGCCCTCCCGCCGTGTCGGCGCCGGCAGGCGCCGAATGCTCAGCCGTCGACGCGGATCCGCTCGTTCCTGGGGTCGAACGGGCTGTCTTCGGTCACGACCGCGTCCCAAAGCTGGCGCAGCATCCTGACCTGAAGCTTCGTCCCAGGCACCGCCAGGTCGGGGCGCACATAGCCCATGCCGATCTGCTTGCCAAAGGCTACCGACCAGCCGCCCGACGTCAGGCGGCCAACCTTTTCGCCATTCACCACGATCGCTTCCTTGCCCCAGGGGTCCATATCCGCCGGCCCGTCGATCAGCACGGTCACGCACATCGACCGGATACCCTTGCCGGCCATCGCCTCCTTGCCCTGGAAATCCTTGGACATATCCACGAACCGCGGCAGGCCGGCCTCGAGCGGGGTCGCGTCGCGCCCCAGTTCGGTGCCGAACGCACGATAGCTCTTCTCCTGCCGCAGCCAGTTCTGCGCCCGCGCGCCGACCAGCTTCATCCCGTGCTTCGCGCCCGCAGCCATCAAGAGATCGAACAGGTAATTCTGCATCTCGATCGGGTGATGCAGTTCCCAGCCCAGTTCTCCCGTATAAGCCACGCGGATCGCATTGACCGGGCACATGCCAAGCTCGATCCGGCGCGCCGACAGCCAAGGGAAGCGCTTGTTCGACAAGGCGGTCGCCGGGTCGGCATCCTTGATGACCTCGGCCAGAACCTTGCGGCTCGCTGGCCCGGCGATGGCGAACACCCCCCATTGGGTGGTCACGTCATGAATTTCGATATAGCCGAACTTCGGCGTCATATCCTCGGCGCATTTGCGCAGGTAGTCGGCGTCATAGGCCGTCCAGGCCCCGGCGCTGACCAGATAGTAGTCGTTTTCGCCGTTGCGCACGATGGTATATTCGGTCCGCGTCGTTCCGGCGGGTGTCAGCGCATAGGTCAGGTTGATGCGCCCGACCTTGGGAAGGGCGTTGCAGGTGAACCAGTCCAGGAACGCCGTCGCCCCGGGCCCCCGAACGATATGTTTGGTAAAGGCAGTCGCGTCGATCAGGCCGGCGGTTTCGCGCACCGCTGTTGCCTCGGCAACCGCATGTTTCCACCAGCCGCCGCGGCGGAAGCTGCGCGATTGATGGTCGAAATCGGCCGGCGCATCGACCGGGCCGTAATAGTTCGGCCGGTCCCAGCCGTTGACCTGGCCGAACTGGGCGCCCCGCGCCTTTTGCCGGTCATAGGCGGGCGAGGTGCGCAACGGCCGGCAGGCTTCGCGCTCTTCGTCCGGGTGGTGCAGGATGAAGACGTGGCTGTAGCATTCCTCGTTCTTGCGCGCTGCATATTCGGTGGTCATCCAGGACCCGTAGCGTTTGGGGTCAAGGCTCGCCATGTCGATCTCGGCCTCGCCCTCGACCATCATCTGCGCCAGGTAATAACCGGTGCCGCCAGCGGCGGTGATACCGAAGGAAAAGCCCTCGGCCAGCCACATGTTGCGCAGGCCCGGCGCCGGGCCGACCAGCGGGTTGCCGTCGGGCGTATAGCAGATCGGGCCGTTGAAATCGTCCTTCAGCCCCACGGTTTCCGACGATGGAATGCGGTGGATCATCGACATGTATTCTTCCTCGATCCGCTCCAGGTCGAGCTGGAAGAGATCGGCGCGGAAGGTGTCGGGCACGTTATACTCGAACCTTGCGGGGGCGCCGCGCTCGTAGGGTCCCAGAATCCAGCCGCCACGTTCCTCGCGCACATACCATTTGGCATCGGCATCGCGCAGAACCGGGTGTTCGGCATTGTTCTTGCGCCATGCCTGAAGCATCGGATCGGGTTCGGTCACGATATACTGGTGCTCGACCGGGATGGCGGGTGTCCTGATCCCCAGAAGCCGCGCGGTCCGCTGCGCATGGTTGCCAGTCGCGGTCACCACATGTTCGGCATGAATTTCAAAGGTCTCGCCACCCGGCACCAGCATGCCACCCTTTTCGACCATGATATGGCCCGAGACGATCCATTCCGATCCGGTCCATCTGTAGCTGTCGACCTGCGCCTTCTGCACGATCTCGACGCCGCGCTGGCGCGCACCCTTGGCCATCGCCTGGGTCACGTCGGCCGGGTTGATATAGCCGTCCTGCGGGTGATAGAGCGCGCCCACCAGATCTTCGGTCCTGACCAGCGGCCAGCGGTCCTTGATCTCTTTGGGCGTCAGGAATTCGTGATAGACATCGGCCGTCTCGGCCACCGACGAATAAAGCATATATTCGTCCATCCGCTCCTTGCGCTGGGCCATGCGCAGGTTGCCGACGACGTAGAAACCCGCGTTCAGCCCGGTTTCCGCCTCGAGCGACTTGTAGAAATCGACCGAATATTTGTGGATATGGGTGGTGGCGTAGCCCATGTTGAACAGCGGCAGCAGGCCGGCCGCATGCCAGGTCGATCCGCTGGTCAGCGCGTCGCGCTCCAGGAGCATCGTATCCCAGCCCGCCTTGGCGAGATGATAGGCGATGCCGGTCCCGACGGCGCCGCCGCCGACGACAAGTGCCTTGACGTGCGTTTTCATGGGCCGACTCCTTGGTGTCGATAAGCTTGCCCCTATCTGCCAGAGCCAAGAAAGCGTGGGAAGGTCAGCCCGACCTAAAGCGGCGGAAAAACGACATGGGGCGCAAAGCGTTCGGGCGCCGCGCCGCCAGGTTTGCTTGCCGCGCGGGCGCGCACCATCGCGCCCGGATACCGACAATTCCCGACGCCCTGGCGCCAGCCAGGAACCATGATTGGGCTGGCGCGACCTGTCCGGTTCGCCTAGCCTGAGGCATTAAGGGGGGCGCGCAACATGTCGGACACCTCGCGGGCCCAGGCATCGGATCTGCCGGCCGAAGGCGAACGCATCGACGAGGCGGCGAGCGTCGCGCGCCGACCGCTCGTTTCGCTTTCGGTGGCCGCCCTTGGTGTTGTCTATGGCGACATCGGCACCAGCCCGCTTTATGCCTTCAAGCAATGTTTCAATGGCACAAGCCAAGTTGCCGACAGTGTCGAGAATATTTTTGGCGTTCTGTCGCTGATCTTGTGGTCGCTCATTCTGGTCGTATCCATCAAGTATCTGCTGTTCATCATGCGTGCCGACAACCGCGGCGAGGGCGGCATCATTGCCCTTGTGGCGCTGCTCAACCCCTGGAATGCCGCGCCGGGCACCCGGCGCCATGCGTTGATGATCATGGGCCTTTTCGGGGCGGCGCTGCTTTTTGGCGACGGGACGATCACGCCGGCGATCTCGGTGCTGAGCGCGGTCGAGGGGTTATCGCTGGAATCGACCTTCTTCGATCCGTTCGTGATGCCGATCACGGTGGCGATCCTTCTGGCGCTATTCGCCGTTCAGCGACACGGCACGCGGCGGATCGGCGCGCTGTTCGGCCCGGTGATGCTGCTGTGGTTTCTGATCCTCGCGGTGCTCGGCATCGGCGGAATCCTGCGCCACCCCGGCGTGCTGGTCGCGCTCAACCCGGTCTACGGGGTTTCGTTCCTGCTCAAGAGCGGAATGATCGGCTTCGTCGTTCTGGGAACGGTGTTCCTTGCAGTCACCGGGGCCGAGGCGCTTTATGCCGACATGGGCCATTTCGGGCGCCAACCGATCCGCACCGCCTGGTTCGTCGTGGCGCTGCCCGCCCTGCTCCTGAACTACTTCGGGCAGGGTGCCGGGGTGCTTGCCGATCCGTCCACGATCGAGCATCCGTTCTACAGCCTCGGCCCGGATTGGGCGCACTATCCTTTGGTGGCCATGGCGACACTGGCCACCATCATCGCCTCGCAAGCGGTGATTTCGGGGGTGTTCTCGCTGACCCGGCAGGCGGTGCAACTGGGCCAGCTTCCGCGGTTCCGCATCCTGCAGACCGACCGCGAAAACATAGGCCAGATCTACATCCCCTTCGTGAACTGGGCGCTGATGACTGCGACCATCGGTCTGGTCATCGGCTTTCGTTCGTCGGGCAATCTTGCCGCAGCTTACGGCCTCGCGGTGTCGGCGGACATGGTCATCACGACCTGCCTTGCCTATTTCGTGGCCCTGCGCTTTGGCTGGCACCCGGCGGCGGCCGGCGCGTTGGCGGCCGGCTTTCTCGTCTTCGACCTGGCCTTTCTGGGGGCCAACCTTTTCAAGTTCTTCGAGGGCGGCTGGTATCCGGTGCTGATCGCGGCCCTGGTCTTCACGACCATGACCGTTTGGCGCAATGGCAACGCCAAGGTGCGCGCTGTCACCCGCGAAGATCGGATGCCGTTTGATGACTATTTTGCAATGATCAAGGCCGATCCCCCGCTGCGCATACCGGGAACCGCGATCTACATGACCTCCAGCCGCGATTCGACGCCTTCGGTGCTCTTGCGCGAACTGGCGACCGCGCCGGTCCTTCATGAGCGGGTGGTCTTCGTCAACATCGTGACCGAAGACGTGCCACGGGTGCCGAGCGTCGAGCGGGTCGAGCTTGAGGGGCTCGCGCCCGGGTACTACCGGATCGTGGCGCACTACGGTTTCATGCAAAGCCCGAACGTGCCGGTCATGCTGCGCTTTTGCGCTGTCCTCGGTCTTGAGATCGACCCGGAAACAGCGACCTTTTACCTGGGGCACGAGTCGATCGTGCCAACTGCCGAAGGATCACCGCTTTGGGCGCTGCAAAAGTACTTTTTCGCCTTCCTCTGGCGCAACAGCACGCGGCTTTCGGACAGCTACAGCCTGCCGCCCGACCGGGTCGTCTCGATCGGTCAGCAAATTCCGCTCTGACACGGTCCCGGTCTAAAGCATCCCCGGCACCACCTGATCGGGCGGGCGGTGGCCATCGGCGAAGGTCTTGATATTGATGATGACCTTTTCGCCCATTTCCAGCCGACCCTCGATGGTGGCCGACCCCATGTGCGGCAGCAGGACGACATTGGGCAGTTCGCGCAGACGTGGGTTGATCTCGGTCCCGTGCTCGTAAACGTCGAGGCCCGCGCCGCCGATCTCGTTCGCGCGCAGCATCCGCGTCAGGGCGTTTTCGTCGATGACCTCGCCGCGTGAGGTGTTGACGACGATGGCCGTCGGTTTCATCAGCTTCAGCCGCCTCGCGTTCATCAGATGAAAGGTCGAGGGCGTGTGCGGGCAGTTGATCGACAGCACATCCATTCGCGCCGCCATCTGGTCGAGGCTTTCCCAATAGGTCGCACCAAGATCGGCCTCGATCTCGGGGCGCAGGCGCTTGCGGTTGTGGTAGTGGATCTGCATGCCGAAGGCGGCGGCGCGCCGCGCCACGGCTTGACCGATGCGCCCCATTCCGAGAATGCCGATCCGCCGCCCGCCAACCCGGCCGCCCAAGTTCGCTGTCGGCGCCCATCCCTGCCAGTTTCCTGCCTGCATGATCGCCATCCCTTCGGGGATGCGCCGGATCACGGCGAGCATCAGCGCGATAGTCATGTCGGCGGTATCCTCGGTCAGGACGCCGGGGGTGTTCGACACCAGAATGCCGCGCTGCCGCGCCGAGGCCACGTCGATATGATCGATGCCGGCGCCGTAGTTGGCGATCAGCTTCAGCTTGTCGCCCGCCTGGGCCAACAGATTGGCGTCGATCGGATCGGTCACGCACGGGACCAGCACATCGGCCCGGCGCATCGCTTCGGCCAACTCGTCGCGCGACATCTTGGTGTCGGGGTCGCGCAGTTCGGCGTCGAAAAGCTCGGTCATGCGGGTTTCGACCGCTTGCGGCAGACGCCGCGTCACGACAACTTTCAGCCGGTCGGTTCGCATCGCGCTTGTCTCCCTCTCGTTCGCAGGCTAGCCCTTGATGGCAAAGTGCAGCGCAAATGGCCGAGCGACAAGCCCCGAAACGGAGGCAGGTGCGCGCGGCGGGCCGGGGCGGGATCGGAATGCGGAAAAACAGGTGTCTGGGGGTGGCGCTGGCGGGGCTTGTGGCGCTTGCCGCGCCAGTCCTTGGCCAGGAGGAATCGGTCGGCGCCAAGCCTCTGACCGCCGCCGAAGAGGCGGCGACCGGGCGGGGGGCGGAAACCAACCTGCCGGTGCCGCGCTTCGTGTCGCTGAAATCGGCCGAGGGCAACGTCCGGCGCGGCCCGAGCCTTGAGGATCGGATCGACTGGGTTTTCCGGCACAAGGATCAGCCCCTGCGGATCACCGCCGAGTTCGGCCACTGGCGGCGGGTCGAGGATAACGAAGGGCAGGGCGGCTGGATCCACTACAGCCTTCTGTCGGGCGTGCGCACGGTTCTTGTAACCGAGGCCAAGACCGATCTGCTGTCCCGCCCCGAGACGGGATCGATGGTTGTCGCCCGGGCGGAGGAAGGGGTCATCGGCAAGCTTGGCGCCTGCCAGAAGGACTGGTGCCGGATCACCGCCGACGGACAGACAGGCTGGGTGGAAAAGACCCGGCTTTGGGGTGTCGACGCGGCCGAGATCCGCAACTAGCCGGGATGGGCTGGTCGATGGCCAAAATGGGGGGCGGGCCGATGGCCGATCTGGCAGGGAAAACGCGGGCGAACCTTGCGGTGGCGCTGGCCTCGGTTCTGGTGGCGTTCTGCCTGGTTTCGCTGAAGCTCTGGGCGCTTGGCGCGACCCAGGCGCTGTCGGTCGCGGCATCGCTGGCCGACAGTGCGCTTGATCTGATGATGTCGGTGGGCGGGTTCATGGCCATCCTTTATGCCGCGCGTCCCGCCGACGACGACCATGCGTTCGGCCATACCTCGGTCGAGGATCTGGCCGCCCTGGCGCAATCGGTATTCATCCTGATTTCCGGGGGGGTGATCGGCTGGGCGGCGGTGGCGCGGCTATTGTCACACGCGCCCCAGCCGCTTGCGGCCGAGGGCCGGGGGATCGGGGTAATGGCCTTTTCCATCGTGTTGACGATTGCGCTGGTGCTTTGGCAGCGCCGCGTGGCGCGGCTGACCGGCAACCGGGTGGTCGCGGCGGATTCGCTGCATTACACCGCCGATCTTCTGCCCAGCATCGGCGCCATTGCTGCGCTCTGGGTTTCGGCCGCGTTCGGGATCGGGCAGATCGACAGCGTCGTGGCGCTTGCGTCGGCCGTGATGCTTGTGTTCGGCTCGCTCAGGATCGGCAAGGGCGCCTGGGATGCGCTGATGGACCGGCGCGCCGATCCGGCGCTGATCGCGGCCATTGCGGCAATCGCGCGCGACTGGCCGGGGGTGCGTGGCTTTCACGACCTGAAGACACGCATGGCCGGAAGCCGGGTCTTCGTCAATATCCATATCGAGCTCGACGGCGACCAGTCGCTGCGCGACGCCCATGCGATCGGCGCCGGCTTGCGGCGCAGGATCATCGAGACCTATCCGCAATGCGACGTGATCATCCACAAGGATGTGGCGCGGCCGGCCTGACGACCGGGGATGTCCCGCCGATCCAATTGAAAAGGCCCTGCGGTTGCAGGGCCTTTGTTCCTTTTGCCAGGCGCCTTCGGCGCGGGGTCTATTTTGGCAGCTTCGCGGTGATTCCCTCGACGAAGAAATCCATGCCGGCGAGCGTGCCATCGTCGGCCGGGACGCCATCGGCGAGCCAGTCCGAGCCGTCCTGCTTCTTCAGCGGCCCAGTGAACGGCAGATAGGTTCCGGCGGCGATGGCATCGCGCACCTTCTCGGCCTCGGCCTTCACGTCGGCCGGGACCGCCGACGAAATCTCGCCGATGCCGACCATACCCTCCTTGATGCCCTGCCAGGAATTCGCGCTGGCCCAGCTCCCGTCGATCAACGCCTGAATGCGCGAGATGTAATAGGGCGCCCAGTTGTCGATGATCGAGGAAAGGCGGGGTTTGGGGGCATATTCCGCCATGTCGGACGACTGGCCAAAGCCGTAGGCACCGGCCTTTTGAAGCGTGGCGAGCGGGGCGGTGGAATCGGTATGGGCGCAGACGAAATCACAGCCCTCGGCCAGCAGGGCCTGGGTGGCATCGGCTTCCTTGGCCGGATTGAACCAGTCGTTGATCCAGACGACATGGATTTCGGCGGCCGGGTTGACCTTGCGCGCATGGATGAAGGTCGAATTGATCCCTTGAACCACCTCCGGAATCGGAACCGAACCGATGTAGCCGATCTTGTTGGTCTTGGTCATCCGCCCGGCAATCGTCGCCATCACCGCCCGGCCTTCGTAGAAGCGGGCGTTATAAACCGACACGTTCGGGGCGGTCTTGTAGCCCGTTGCATGTTCGAACTTCACCTTGGGGAATTTCGCCGCGACGTTGACGGTATTGTCCATGTAGCCGAACGACGTGGTGAAGATGAGCTTGGCCCCGCCAAGCGCCAGTTGGGTCAGGACGCGTTCCGCATCCGGGCCTTCGGGAACGCTTTCCTGCACGACAATGTCTACCTTGTCGCCGAAATGCTCCATCGCCTTTTGCGAGGCCTCATAATGGTGCTGGCTCCAGCCGCCGTCGTTCTTCGGGCCAACCAGAATGAATGCCACTTTTGCCTTGTCCTGGGCAAAGGCCGCCTTGCCCATGCCAAGGCCAAGCGCGGTGCTGGCGACCGCGCTGGTCGCCAGAAATTCTCTGCGTTTCATTACCTTACTCCCCGTTGTTCGGGCTATGGCGCCCGGTTTCTGTCTGCCTCAGGTCGAGGCGTGGAAAATGCGTCCCAGTGCCCCGGGCGCGAGCGTGCCGCGCCCGCCGAAAGCCGACATGAGGACCAGCACCAGAATCGTTATCAGATATGGCGCCATGGACAAGATCTGCACAGGAATGGCGATTTCCGCCGCTTGCAGGCGCAGCTGCAAAACGGTCACGCCGCCAAAAAGATAGGCGCCCAGGATCACCCGCTCGGCGCGCCACGAGGCGAAGACGACGATGGCAAGGGCGATCCAGCCGGCGCCGGCGGTCATGCCTTCGGTCCATTGCGGCACCCGCACCAGGCTGATGTAGGCGCCGCCAAGGCCGGCAAGCGCCCCGCCGAACATCAGGGCCAGTATCCGCACGCGGCGCACGGGATAGCCGAGCGCGTGGGCGGCATCGTGATTTTCGCCGACGGCGCGCAGGACCAGTCCGCCGCGCGCATATTTCAGCCAGGCCCAGGTGGCCAACACCAGCCCGATCGAAAGATAGACCATCCAGTCATGGTGAAAAAGGATCGGCCCGACAATCGGCAGGTCGCCCAGGGGGCCGAGGTCGATCTTGGCGGTGGGCGGCGGCTTGATGCCCTGATAGCCCTGTCCGATCAGCGCCGAAAGGCCCAGCCCGAACAGGGTCAGCGCCAGGCCGGTGGCCACCTGATTGGACAGAAAATACTGGGTCAGAACGGCGAACAGCAGCGCCATCGCGGCCCCCCCTGCCGCCGCCGCCAGAAAGCCCAACACGGGGCTGCCCGACCCGACCGCCGCAGCAAACCCGCAGATCGCGCCAACGATCATCATCCCCTCGACCCCAAGGTTCAGAACCCCGGATTTTTCGGCCACAAGCTCGCCCGTGGCCGCCAGAAGGATCGGCGTTGCCGCCACCATCATCGAGGCGATGAGTGCCACGATGTCGATCCCGTAGATGGTCATCGGCCAAGCCCTCCGATGCGGATGCGGAAATTCGTCAGAAGGTCGAGCGCCAAGAGGAAGAACAGAAGCATTCCCTGAAAGGCCTGGATCGCGGCCAGGGGCAGACCGAGCGACAGTTGCGCCAGCTCGCCGCCGATGTAGGTGAGCGCCATCAAGAGCCCGGCCAGAAGGATGCCGAACGGATGGAGCCGGCCCAGGAAGGCGACGATGATCGCGGTGAAGCCGTAGCCGGCGCCGAAGCCGGCCGTGATCTGGCCACCCGGCCCCGAGACTTCAAAAAGCCCGGCCAGACCGGCCAGCGCGCCTGACGCCCCCATGCACACGGCGACCAGCCGGTTGGGGTTGACGCCGGCGAACCGCGCCGCGCGGGGCGCCTGGCCTGCCACCCTGATCTGAAAGCCGAGTATATGGCGGCTGAGCATCACATAAGCACCGACCACCGCCAGAAAGGCGGTAACGACCCCCCAGTGCAGCCCGGTATTCGGGATGATCTCGGCATTGAACGCGCTTGGATATTGCTGAAGATTTCGGCTTCCAGGAAAGCCGAACCCCTCGGGGTTCTTCAACGGCCCGAATGAGACATAGGACAGGATGCTCTCGGCCACATAGACCAGCATCAGCGAAACGAGGATCTCGTTGGTGCCGAAGCGGATCTTGAGAATGGCCGGGATCATCGCCCAGACAAAGCCGCCAAGCGCACCGGCCAGGATCATCGCCGGAAAGATCAGCCGGCTTTCGGCCGGATAGGCGGCAAGCGCCACCGACGCCCCGCAGACCGCCCCGATGATATACTGCCCCTCGGCCCCGATGTTCCAGATCGAGGCGCGGAACCCCAGGCTGAGGCCAACCGCGATCAGGATCAGCGGGCCGGCCTTGACCAGAAGCTGGGGGCGAAAATAGTCGGCATTGTCGCCGAAGAGCGGGTCCCAGAAGATGTTCTGCATGGCCAGAACCGGGTCCTTGCCGAGCAGCGCAAACAGCCCGCCGCCCGCGATCATCGTCAGCGCCACCGCCAGAAACGGCGTCCCCCAGGCCCATGCGGCCGACGGGGCGGGGCGTTTTTCAAGCCTGAACATGTGCGTGCCCCTCTGCCCTGTGCATTCCGTGCGCGCCGCCGAGCATCAGGCCGATCTCGTCGACCGTCAGCCCCTTGGTCGGCCGCGCCGGCGACAGGCGCCCTTCGTTCAGGGCGGCGAACTGATCGGCCACTTCGAGTATCTCGTCGATGTCCTGGCTGATGACAACCACCGCGGCACCCTTGGCCGCGAGGTTCAAAAGCGCCTGGCGGATAAAGGCCGCGGCTGCGGCATCGACGCCCCAGGTCGGCTGGTTGACGACGATGATCGACGGAGCCTGCATGATTTCACGACCCAGAACGAATTTCTGCAAATTCCCACCCGACAGCGCCCGCGCCGCCGTTCCAGGCCCCGGTGTGCGCACGTCGAACGTGGCGATCACCTCGGCCGCCCAGCCGCGCGTTCTGGCCCAGTCGATGAACCCGTGGCGCTCCAGCCCCTTGCGCACGGCCCCCGACAACAGCGCGTTTTCGGTCAGGCTCATGTCCGGCGCGGCGGCATGGCCCAGCCGCTCCTCGGGCGCGGTGCACAGCCCGGCCTTTCGGCGCGCGTTCGGCCCCTGCCGGCCGACATCGACCCCGTCGATGGCGATTGCGCCGTCTGCGGCCCGCACCTCGCCCGACAGGGCCAGCATCAGCTCGTCTTGCCCGTTCCCGGCAACGCCGCCGATCCCCAGAACCTCGCCGCCCCGGACCGTGAAACCGATGTCCTTGAGGCTGGTCCCGAACGGGTTGGTCGACCCGATGCTGAGCCCTGTCACCTTCAGCGCCACCGCGCCCGGCGGGTTCCCGGCGCGCTCCGGTGGGGTCAGCGTGGTGCCCACCATCATCTCGGCCAGATCGCGCGCGGACTTTTCGCGCGGCGTGCAGGTGGCGACCACGCGCCCGCGTCGCAGGATCGTCGCCGCGTCGCACAGGCTGCGGATCTCTTCGAGCTTGTGGCTGATGTAGAGGATCGACGTGCCTTCGGCGGCCAGCTGGCGCAAGGTGGCAAAGAGAATGCCCACCTCTTGTGGGGTCAGGACCGATGTCGGCTCGTCCATGATGAGAAGTTTCGGATCCTGCAACAGGCAGCGCACGATCTCGACCCGCTGGCGTTCGCCCGCCGAAAGATCGCCGACCAGCCGGTCGGGATCGAGCGGCAGGCCATAGCCGTCGCTGACTGCGCGGATCTTCGCCGCCAGTTCGCGCTGCCGGGGCGGCTTGTCCATGCCCAAGGCCACGTTCTCGGCCACGTTCAGCGCGTCAAACAGGCTGAAATGCTGAAACACCATGGCCACGCCCGCTGCCCGTGCCTCGCTCGGCCTGGCGGGCGCATAGGGCGCCCCGTGCAGCATCATGCGGCCGGAATCCGGGCGGACCAGCCCGTAGATCATCTTCACCAGCGTCGATTTTCCGGCGCCGTTTTCGCCCAGAAGCGCGTGAACCTCGCCTGGGCCTATGGAAAAGGACACATCCTGATTGGCCTTGACGCCCGGATAGGATTTGGAAATGCCTTCGACGGTCAAGAGCGGTGCCGCTGTCATCCTGTGCCTTCCCCCTGCGGCCGCATCCTGCCCCGGCCGTCTGCCGCCAAAGTCCGCCGGCCCAGAAGGCCCGCCGCCACGCCGATCGCGATCGCCTGCGGATGCTTGCCAAGCGCGGGATCGCCGATCGGGCAGACGATCCGGTCGACCATATCCGGCCGATGGCCAAGCGCCAGCAGCCGCGACCGGAACCGCGCCCATTTCGTCGCCGACCCGATCAGCCCAAGCCCGCCGAACCCGTGCCGCAAAAGCCGGTGGCAAAGCTCGAGATCGAGCGCATGGCTGAAGGTCAGGACCAGATGTTCGGCCCCGGCGGGCGCCTCGGCAACCAGATCGGGCGGGTTCGCGGCGATGCGTCGCACCGGCCCGGTGCCCCCCGTACGGCTGTTCTCCGCCGGAAAGCGGTCCTCGGCCACATCGACCCAGGTCAGCCGCAGGCCGGGCAGGGGGGCCAGAACCTCGGCCAGCGCACGGCCGACATGCCCTGCACCCCAGATCCAGATGTCGCGGGCCCCGCCCGCAAGCGGCTCGACCAGCCAGCCCTGCACGATCCGTGTCGTGGGCGCGATCCCTTCGCGCCGCGCCCGCGCGATCAGGCGCTGAACCGACAGCGGCATCGCGTCCGCGCCGCCGGGCAGGGGGCGCGCAAGCACCGAGCCTGCCAGGACCGAACCCTCCAGCCCGGCAAGGGCCGCTTCATCCCAAAGTTCCGTCAAAAGCCCGACCGCCCCGCCGCAACACTGCCCCAGCGCCGGGCCAAGTGGCACCCGGTCGAACCTTGGTGTCTTGCCGGCCAGCGCCGCCCGCGCCCGCGCCACCGACTGATGTTCCAACGCGCCGCCGCCGATGGTGCCGTCCTCGCCGCTGCCCCAGACCGCCATCGCCGCGCCCACCTCGCGCGGGGCCGATCCGGCCACATCGGCCACCAGCACCCGCGCGACCGGCCCATGGTGCGCGACAAGCCTGCGCAGCGCTGGCACATCGAAGCTCATCGGCGCGCCCTTTCAACGGCGGCCAGAACCGCCTCGGCCGTCGCCGGCGCCTGAAGGTCGGGATAGTTCGGCCCGCAGGCGGCACAGGCGTCCGACAGCGCCATCAGCACCGAAATCCCGTGCATCAGGGGCGGCTCGCCCACCGCCTTTGACCGATAGATCGTCTCTTCCCGGTTCGCCCCGTCCCAGAGCGCAACGTTGAAGATGCGCGGCCGGTCCGAACAGGCCGGAATCTTGTAGGTCGACGGCGCATGGGTCCTCAGTCGGCCCTTTTCGTCCCACACCAGCTCTTCCGTGGTCAGCCAGCCCGCGCCCTGCACATAACCGCCCTCGATCTGGCCGATGTCGATGGCCGGGTTCAGGCTGGTGCCTGCGTCATGCAGGATGTCGCAGCGCAGGATGCGGTTCTCGCCGGTCAGCGTGTCGATGACCACTTCGCTGACCGAAGCGCCATAGGCAAAATAGAAGAAGGGCCGCCCGCGCCCGGCCCTGCGGTCCCATGACAGGTTCGGCGTGGCGTAAAATCCGGTGGCCGACAGTCCGACGCGGCCCTGGTAGGCCCGCATGGCGGCGTCGGCAAAGCTCATGTCGGCCCCGCCCACCAGAACCCGACCCCCCGCGAACCGCACCGAGCCGGCGTCTGCCTGATGCTCGCGTGCCAGGAACGCGGCCATGCGGGCCCGGATCTTGTCGCAGGCTGCCTTTGCCGCCATCCCGTTCAGGTCCGACCCCGACGAGGCGGCGGTGGCCGATGTGTTGGGCACCTTGCCGGTATCGGTCGCGGTGATCGCCACCTGGTCCGCTGGCACACCGAACCCCGCGGCCACCACCTGCGCCACCTTGCGGTTCAGCCCCTGGCCCATCTCGGTGCCGCCATGGTTCAGGTGGATCGAGCCGTCCTGATAGACATGCACCAGCGCGCCCGCCTGATTGAGATGGGTCAGCGTGAAGGATATCCCGAATTTCACCGGCGTCAGCGCGATCCCGCGCTTCAGGATCGGGTTGCGGGCGTTCCAGTCGGCCACCGCCGCCCTGCGCGCCACGAAATCGCTGGTTTCCTCCAGCCGCGCCACCAGGCCGTTCAGAATGAAATCCTCGACCGGCATGTGATAGGGCGTGGTCTCGCCCTCATTCACCTTGGCTGAAATACTCCCGCCGGAGGCCTTTGCCGGGGCTACGGCCGCGTCGGCATAGAAATTCGCCCGGCGCACGGCCAGCGGATCGCGTCCGACCTTATGAGCAACATGATCCATCACCCGCTCGATCCCGAGCATCCCCTGCGGGCCACCGAACCCGCGAAAGGCGGTGGCCGACTGGGTGTTGGTCTTCAGCCGATGACTCTCGATCCTGACATGGTCCAGACGATAGGCATTGTCGGCATGCAGCATCGCCCGGTCGGCCACCGGCAGGCTCAGATCCTGCGCCCAGCCGCAACGGGCAAGCTGGACGAATTCGAGCCCCAAAATGCGCCCCTCGCCATCCACACCGGCGCGATAGGCAATGCGAAAATCATGGCGCTTGCCGGTAATCACCATATCGTCGTCGCGGTCATAGCGCATCTTGCAAGGCCGCCCGGTGGCCCGCGCCGCCACCGCGCAGGCGACCGCCAGCGCGTTGCCCTGGCTTTCCTTGCCGCCGAACCCGCCACCCATCCGCCGGGTCTCGACCCGGATTGCACTCATCGGCAGGGCCAGCGCCTCGGCCACCTTGTGCTGGATTTCGGTCGGATGCTGGGTCGAGGAATGGACGTGGATGCCGCCGTCCTGCGGCAGGGCCAGCGCCGCCTGACCCTCGAGATAGAAATGTTCCTGGCCGCCCATCTCGATTCGGCCTTCGATCACCGTCGGCGCCCGGGCGATGGCGGCGGCCGCGTCGCCCTTGTGCCAGACGATGGGGCCCGCCTCGAACCGGCTGTCGGCGGCAAGGGCTTGATCCAGCGTCAGGATTGCCGGCAGCTCCCGGCAGGCGATCTTGCCCAGCCGTGCGGCGCGGCGCGCAGCCAGATGGCTGGTCGCCACCACCAGAAACACCGGCTGGCCGGCGTAATGCACCCGACCGGTCGCCAGCAAAGGCTCGTCGTGGGCCGAGGGCGAGACATCGTTGGCAAAGGGCAGATCGGCTGCCTCGATCACCGCCACTACGCCGGCCGCCGCCCGCACCGCCCCAAGATCGACCGACAGGATCTCGCCGTGCGCCACGGTCGAAAGGCCGAAGGCCAGATGCAGCGTGCCACGCGGCACCGGCAGATCGTCGACATAGTGCGCGCGGCCGCTGACATGCAGCGCGGCGGAATCGTGGGCAAGCGGTTGGGCCACGCTCATGGCGCGACCTCGAGCACGTTCACAGCCACGCCGTTTCGATCGTGGAAATAGCGCACCAGCAGGTTTTCCGCCGTCGTCAGCCGGTAGGCGGCCGACGCGCGCATGTCGGTCATCGGCGTGAAATCCTGGGCGAAGGCGCGCGCTGCGGCCTCAATCACGGCAAGCGTCCAGCCCTTGCCGGTCAACGCAGTCTCGACCGCGGCCGCCCGTTTCGGAACGCCGGCCATCCCGCCAAAGGCAATACGCGCACTTTCAATTTTCGAACCTTTCACCGTCAGATTGAAGCATGCGCAGACTGCGGATATGTCCTGATCGAACCTTTTCGTCAGTTTGTAGCAGGCAAATCCGGGCGCGATCTCGGGAATTGTCACCGCCTCGACAAACTCGCCGGCCTGGCGGTCCTGCTTGCGGTACTCGAGAAAGAAATCCTCGATCGGCATCTCGCGGCGCACCATGCCCCTGCGCAGGTGCAGTGTGGCCCCCAGGGCGATCAGCGCAGGCGGCGTATCGCCGATCGGCGAGCCGTTGGCGATATTTCCGCCGATCGTCGCGGCCCCGCGCACCTGTTCGCTGGCGAACCGGCGCAACAGTTCGGCAAAGGCCGGGTGCGGCGCGGCCATCGCGGTGCGCAGGGCCTGAATGGTAACGCCGGCGCCCACGCGCCAGCCGCCCGCCACCTTGTCGATCCGCTGCAGATCCGTGCAGCGGTTCAGGAAGGCGACCTCGGGCAGGGCCTTCAATTCCTTGGTCACCCAAAGGCCGACATCGGTCGCCCCGGCCACCAGCACTGCATCGGGATGCGCCAGATACCAGGCAGCCAGAGCATCGGCACTTTCGGGGGCAAATTCCAGAGATGCCGCCTTCAGAGCGCCGAGATCCTCGCGCATCCAGCCGGGGACGGGCGCGCGCGCGGCGGCAACCGCCGCCCGGATGATTGGCGCATAGCCGGTGCAGCGGCAGAGGTTGCCGGCCAGCCGGTCGTCATGGTCGGTCGCGCCCTGCCCATGCGCCACCGCCAGCGACACGACGAACCCCGGGGTGCAAAAACCGCACTGGCTGGCGTGATGATCGACCATCGCCCGCTGCACGGGATGGGGCGCGCCGTCCGGGCCTTCCAGTCCTTCGACTGTGCGCAGCGCCTTGCCGTGAAGCTGGGGCAGGAACAGGATGCAGGCATTCAGCGCCCGGCTGCCAGCGTCGTCCGTGACCATGACGGTGCAGGCCCCGCAATCGCCCTCGTTGCAGCCTTCCTTGGTGCCGCAAAGGCCGTGTTCTTCGCGCAACCAGTCCAGAACCGTCCGGGTCGGGCTTTCGCCGGTCACCCGCACCGGCGTTCCGTTCAGCACAAACGCAATCTCGCTCATCGCGCCGATCCGCCGCCCCCCGTATTCTGAAAGCGCGCAGTGGCCCGCAATCTGCACAAGCCGGCCGCGCTTCCAATTCCCTGGACCCATCAAGCGCCTCGCGCGGGGCTGACGCAAGTGGAACTTCGCGGGAAAGGTGATAATCACTTTCGTCTTTTCCCGAAGGATCGGCGGCGACCCGCCGGTTTGCGCCGCGTCGGCCGGCCTTTGGGTGACGCCGGCGGATTTGGCGGCTAGCTTGACCGCTGCCAGTCCGGGACAGTCGCCCGGCCCGCCGGAGACCGCTTATGCAGACAGCAGGCCTGTTCCTGTTCCTTTGTGCGCTTGCCCTTGTTTGTATCCTTCTGTTCCTCAACCTCGCCTTCCGCCGCACTGCGCGGCACCTTTGGACGCGCGCTTCCCAAGGCCCGTCCGGGGTCGATCAGTCCGACCGGCTGCCGGCGCCGGTGCGCGATTTCGCCCGTCGCAATGGCGGCGAGGTGCGCGCCGGGCATCTGGCGCTGATCCTGACGCAAGAGGCCGACCTGCGGCTGAAGCGCGGCGGGCTGTTCAAGCGATTCCGCGCCCGCCAGATCGTCGCCGTCGGGCAGCCGGAGTTTGTCTGGCGCGCCCGGCAGCGTTTCGGGCCCTTTACGCTCGTCACGGTGCTCGACGCGATGGTCGGCGGCGAAGGCCGGCTTGAGGCGCGGCTGTTCGGCGCCTTGCCGCTGGCGCGGGTAACCGGCGTGGAAACCACGCTGGCCGAGGCGTACCGATATCTTGCCGAGCTGCCCTGGGCGCCCGACGCCATTCTTGGCAACCCCGAGCTCGAATGGCGCCTGACCGGCGAGGGCGAGGCCGAGGTCAAGCTCAACACCCGGGTCGGCACCGTGCGCGTGATCTTCCGCTTCGACGCGGCCGGCGACATCGTCGAGATGGAGGCGCGCGACCGGCCGGCAAGCGATCCGGACGGCAGGCCGGTGCGCTACGACTGGCATGGCCGGTTCGGCGACTATCGCCGGATTGGCAGCCGCCGCGTGCCGGGCTATGGCGAGGTCGGCTATGTCTACCCGGGCGGCTACGAGGTTTATTTCCGTGGCCGTGTTACCGACTGCCGGCCGGCCGCCGACTGAGCCGCCTGCGGGCCGTTTTGGCGGCTTGACCGCGCCTTTGACCTTCCCCGCCCGCCGGCGGCGGGCTAGGGTCGCCCCATGTCAGACCCCCGATTCATCCATCTGCGCGTCCATACCGAATATTCGCTTCTGGAAGGGGCGGTGCCGGTCAAGAAGCTGATTGGCCTGTGCGAAAAGGCCGGGATGCCGGCGGTGGCGGTGACCGATACGAACAACATGTTCGCGGCGCTGGAATTTTCGGTCGGCGCGATGGCGGCCGGCCTTCAGCCGATCGTCGGTTGCCAGGTGGCGGTCGCCCACGACCCCGCCCCGGCCGGCGAGGCGGCGCGACCTGCCGCCCCGGTGGTTTTGTTGGCGCAGGACGAAACCGGTTATCTGAACCTGATGAAGCTCAACTCTTGCCTCTATCTCGATGCCGGGGGAAATGCGCCGCAGGTCACGCTCGACGAATTGGCGGCCCATTCCGGCGGGCTGATCTGCCTGACCGGCGGGCCGGACGGCCCGGTGGGACGGTTCCTTCAGGCCGGGCAGCGCGCCCGGGCCGAGGCATTGATGGCGCGGCTCGCGGCCGTCTATCCCGCCCGGCTTTACGTGGAATTGCAGCGCCATCCGGGCGAGGGCGGGCAGGTTCCGGCGAGCGAACGCGCCACCGAACGCGGCCTGATCGAGCTGGCCCATGCGATGGGCCTGCCGCTTGTCGCCACCAACGATGTCTATTTCCCCAAGCCCGAGATGTACGAGGCGCACGATGCGCTGATCTGCATTGCCGAGGGCGCCTATGTCGATCAGCAGGAACCCCGCCGCCGGCTGACCCCCGAACATTATTTCAAGTCGCCGGCAGAAATGGCCGCCCTGTTCGCCGATCTGCCGGAAGCCACCGAAAACACGGTGGAAGTCGCGCGGCGCTGCGCCTTTGCCGCGAAGAAGCGCAACCCGATCCTGCCGCGTTTCGCCGATGACGAGGTCGAGGAATTGCGCCGCCAGGCGTGGGCGGGGCTTCGCGCCAGGCTGGCTGTCATCACCCCGTCGGCCACGGTCGCGGCCTATGAGGAGCGGCTGACGTTCGAGTTGGGCATCATCGAGCAGATGGGCTTTCCCGGCTATTTCCTGATCGTCGCCGATTTCATCAAATGGGCCAAGGATCGCCATATCCCGGTCGGGCCGGGGCGGGGATCGGGCGCCGGTTCGCTGGTCGCCTATGTGCTGACGATCACCGACCTTGATCCCCTGCGCTACAGCCTGCTGTTCGAGCGGTTCTTGAACCCCGAACGGGTGTCGATGCCCGACTTCGACATCGACTTCTGCATGGACCGGCGCGAAGAGGTGATCCGTTACGTGCAGGAGCGCTATGGCCGCGACAGGGTGGGGCAGATCATCACCTTTGGCGCGCTGCTGTCCAAGGCGGCCGTGCGTGATGTGGGCCGGGTCTTGCAAATGCCCTACGGGCAGGTGGACCGCCTGTCGAAGATGATCCCGGTCGAGGGCGTCAAGCCGGTCAGCATCGAAAAGGCGCTGGCCGACGAGCCGCGCCTGCGCGAGGCGGCGCGCGCCGAAGAGGTGGTGCGCCGCCTTTTGGACTATGGCCAGCAGATCGAGGGGCTATTGCGTAACGCGTCAACCCATGCCGCCGGCGTGGTGATCGGCGACCGTCCGCTGGACGAACTGGTTCCGCTGTATCAGGATCCGCGGTCGGACATGCCCGCCACCCAGTTCAACATGAAATGGGTGGAGGCGGCCGGTCTGGTGAAATTCGACTTTCTCGGCCTAAAGACCCTGACGGTGATCCAGAACGCGCTCGATCTTCTGCGCCAGCGCGGGATCGAGATCGACATCAGCCTGATCCCGCTCGATGATGCGGAGACCTACGAGCTTTATGCCGCCGCCCGCACGGTTGCGGTGTTTCAGGTGGAAAGCTCGGGCATGATGGATGCACTGCGCCGCATGAAGCCGACCTGCATCGAGGATATCGTGGCGCTGGTGGCGCTCTATCGCCCCGGGCCGATGGAAAACATTCCGGCCTATTGCGAGGTGAAGAACGGCCTGAAACCTCTTGAATCCATTCACCCAACCATCGATCATATCCTGGCGGAAACCCAAGGGATCATCGTCTATCAGGAACAGGTGATGGAAATTGCCAAGGTCATGGCGGGCTATTCCCTTGGGGGGGCTGATCTCTTGCGCCGCGCCATGGGAAAGAAGATCAAGGAAGAGATGGACAAGGAGCGCCCGAAATTCATCGACGGCGCGAAGAAGACCCATTCGGTAGATGCGAAGAAAGCCGGAGAGGTCTTTGACCTTCTTGAGAAATTCGCAAACTATGGCTTCAACAAGTCGCACGCCGCCGCCTATGCGGTGGTCAGCTATCAGACCGCCTGGCTGAAGGCCAATCACCCGGTCGAATTCATGGCCGGCGTGATGAATTGCGATATTCACCTCACCGACAAGCTCGCCATCTACAAGCGCGAGGTCGACAATTTGGGCATTGTCACCGTGCCACCCTGCGTGAACCGGTCGCTCGCCACCTTCACAGTGCGCGGCGGGCAATTGGTCTATGCGCTCGGCGCCCTCAAGAACGTCGGTGTCGAGGCGATGAAGATGATCGTCGCCGCGCGCCAGGCCGACGGGAGCGAGCGGCCCTTTGTCACGCTGTTCGATTTCGCCCGGCGGGTGGATCTGAAACGCCTTGGCAAACGCCCGCTGGAAATGCTGGCCCGCGCCGGCGCCTTTGACGTGCTCGACCCCAACCGGCGCCGGGTGTTCGACAGCCTTGATGCGCTCACCGCCTATTCCGCGGCCATCCACGATGCCGCGAGTTCCAGCCAGGTCTCGCTTTTCGGCGATGCCGGCGACGACCTGCCCGAGCCGCGCCTGGCCAACCCCAACGACTGGCTGCCGGTCGAGCGGTTGGCCGAGGAACACCAGGCGGTAGGCTTTTATCTTTCCGGTCATCCGCTGGACGATTACATGCCGGCGCTGAAACGCAAGAACGTGCTGACCCTGGCCGAACTGACGGCGGCCGCTGAACAGGGGGCGATGGTCGCCAAGATCGCCGGCACCGTGTCGGCCCGGCAAGAGCGCAAATCGGCGCGCGGCAACCGCTTCGCCTTTGTGTCGCTGTCCGACCCGACCGGGCTTTACGAGGTTACGGTCTTTTCCGATACGCTCGAAGCCGCGCGCGACCATCTGGAACCAGGTATGGCCGTGGTTCTGACGGTTGAAGCGACGCTCGAGGGGGAAAGCCTGAAGCTCCTGGCCCGCGCCGCCCAGCCGATCGACATGGTGGCGGCCGATGCCGGCAGCGCCGGCCTGCGTGTCCATGTGGATACCGCCGAAGCCGTAACCTCGGTCGCGACGTTGCTGGCCCGCATGGCAGACGAGATCAGGACCCGCGCGCGCGGCCCGGTGCGGTTCTGCATTGCCGACCGTGTGTCCGGGGCCGAGATCGAGGTGGCGACGGGCCGCGATTTTCCGATCAACCCGCAGATCAAGGGGGCGATCAAATCGCTGGCTGGCGTCGTGCTGGTGGAAGAGGCGTGACACCCGGCCATCGCCCCCAGATCGACGCCTTGCGCGCGCTGGCGGTCCTCGGCGTTCTGGCGGGCCATTTCATCTGGTCGAACGGCGTCACCGCCCAGCTTGGCGTACGGCTCTTCTGCGTCATCACCGGCTTTCTGATCACCGAACGGCTGCTCGAGGCGCGCGCCACCCTGCCGCCCGGCGCGGCGGGCCCTGGGCCGGCCCTGCGCCGGTTCTACCTGCGCCGGTTCTACCTGCGCCGGGCCCTGCGCATCCTGCCTGCCTATTGGCTGGTATTGGCGGCGTTGACCGCCGCCGATGCGCAGGGTTTCCGCGCCGGAGCCCTGTGGCACCTGTTCTTCCTGTCGAACATCCGCGCCGCGCTGACCGGGTCGTGGGAACCCTGGGTCGCGGCGCATCTGTGGGCCGTCAGCCTCGGGGTGCAATTCTATCTGGTCTGGCCGTTGCTGGTGCTGCGTCTGCCCGGCCGGATGCTGGCCCCGGCGATCGGTGCGGTCGGTCTTGCGGGCATTCTTTTCCGCTTCGGTCTGGTTGTCGGTTGGCCGGTCGACCCCGCCGCCCCGGCGATCTGGGTGTTGCCGCCCGCGTCGGCCGATGCGCTGGCGGCGGGGGCGCTGCTGTCACTGGGCGTTGCGCGCCGCGTGGCGACAGTGTGGATCGAACGCGCCGGGTGCGTAGCGGCGGCGCTGTGGCTGGCGGGCGTGGGGCTGGTCGCGGCCGACCTGATGCCCGCCCCGGCGGCCCTGACCTATGCTGGCGGCGGGCTTTTGGACATGATCGTCTTCGCCGGCCTTGTTGCGCTGGCCGACCGGGGGGCAGGCGGGCTTGCCGGAAGCATTCTGACACTTCCTCTACTGCTTGGCCTTGGCCGCATCAGCTACGGGGTCTATCTCTTCCACCTGCCGGCCCTGGCGCTGCTCGCGAGGCTGGGGCTGGCAACGCACCACGGGGTGGTTCTGTTCTTTGCCGCCGGGGCAGCCACGGTGGCCATCGCGCTGGCGAGCTGGCATATGGTCGAGCGGCCGTTCCTGGGGCTGAAGGAGCGGCGCGCCCCTTGACGCCTCACCCCTAGACGCCCCGCGCCGGCTGACCGGCAAGGCGCCCCCGGCGCCGCCAGCCCGCGACACCAAGGCCCCCGAGCACGGTCGCCAGCGTCATGCCGCCGGCCGGAAGCGGCACGTTGGCACCGATCGGTGCCGGTGTGGCAAGCGCATTCGACGGCACGTTCACACTGTACCCGAGGTTGCTGCCAAAGGTGAAGTTCAGCGCAAGATAGAGCTGCCCGGTGAAGGATGGCCCGAGGGCCAGGGTCAGGCTCTGGCTGGGCGACCAGTATCCGGTAAAGATCGACCCGAGTGTCGTTCCGTCCCAACTCCAGGCGAAGGGCTGGGTGCTGTAAAGCACGGTCCCGCCGGCCGCGTAGGAATAGCCGACGCCGGCCGGTGCGGCGAAATCGAGCGTCAGCGACTGGCTGCCAGCCTTGAGGGCGGTAAAGACGAAATTGTCGAACTGCCCGCCGTTGCCGGTGCCCGTGATGGTGGTCACGCCCGCCCCGATCGGGGTTGGCGCCGACCAGAGCGACGAATAGGCCCCGCCGGGCTGGCTGGCCTCATCGATGGTCGAGGCTTCGGCGGCGCCGAAGGCCAGGGCGAATGCAAGGCTCGCCAGAGCAATGAATGTAACCTTAGGCATGAATGAAACCCTGAGACTGAATGAAACCTGACAGATCGTGCAATCGTCCGAACCCGAAATCGCTTTCGCGCCGATATGCAGGGCGAAAGCGGCGCAAAAGCGGCAGCATGGTGGCCAGGCGCGAAGTGCCGCCGCGTCACCAGGCGGACGCGGGGGCGCGGCGGGGCGAAACCCGGCGCCACTTGGTGGGCCGGGCCCGATCCTACCAGTGCGGCGGGCGCTGGTCGGCCAGCGGGGCTGCGGCCCCCGAATCGGCCTCGCGCTCGGCCTCGCGGCGCAAAAGCATCTCGACCCGGCGGGTCAGAAGGTCGATCTCGCCCCCCTGACGGGCCACCATGTCGGACAGATCGTCGACCGCATGGGCCAGATGGGCGATCTCTTCCTCGGCCTTTCGCAAACGTTCGTCCATCGGTACCTCCGTTGCCCTTCCTATCCGCTGCCGGGGGCGGGCGCATGCCCGTTCACGCCGCTTGTCCCTTTTGCCCCCATCCGCTACACCCCCGACCCGTAAGGCAACAAGGCAGACCCGATGGCCAAGGACAAAGCCCCCCGCAGACCCCGCGCCGAAACGCCCAAGGGCTTTCGCGACTATTTCGGCGCCGACGTGGCCGAACGCAAGGCGATGCTGGACAAGATCGCCGGGGTCTATGCGCTTTATGGCTTTGATCCCCTGGAAACCTCGGCGGTGGAAACGGTCGAGGCTTTGGGCAAGTTCCTGCCCGATGTCGACCGCCCGAACGAAGGCGTCTTTGCCTGGCAGGACGAGGATGAAGACTGGCTGGCCCTGCGCTATGACCTGACAGCACCTCTGGCCCGCGTCGCCGCCCAATATCGCAACGATCTGCCCAACCCCTATCGCCGCTATGCCATGGGCCCGGTCTGGCGCAACGAAAAGCCGGGTCCGGGGCGGTTCCGGCAGTTCTATCAATGCGATGCCGATACGGTGGGCTCTGCCTCGGTCGCCGCGGATGCGGAAATCTGCGCGATGCTGGCCGATGCGCTCGAGGCCACCGGCATTCCGCGCGGCGACTATGTGGTAAAGATCAACAACCGCAAGGTGCTGAACGGGGTGATGGAGGTCGCGGGGGTGCTGGACCCGTCCGACCCCGAAAAATTCGCCCACGAACGCGGCATCGTGCTGCGCGCCATCGACAAGTTCGACCGGTTGGGCGACGCGGGCGTTCGTGCGCTGCTGGGTGAAGGCCGCAAGGATGAAAGCGGCGATTTCACCAAGGGGGCAGGGCTCTCGGCTCAACAATCTGCCCGCATTTTGCAGCTGCTTGGTGGCGCCAAGTCCATTCAACTTGCATCAAACATTTCGGCCAACCTTTTGGCAATGGATTGTCATCTGCCAAACGACAGCCCAAACGCCGAGGTTCTAGGTAATCTTTGGGATTTGGTCCAAGGCTCGACCATCGGCATCGAAGGCGTAAAGGAACTCAATGAGATAGCTTCCCTTCTCGCCGCTCAGGGCTACCGCGACGACCGCATCCTCATCGACCCCGGCGTCGTCCGCGGCCTTGGCTATTACACCGGCCCGGTGTTCGAGGCGGAACTGACCTTTGAGATTCTTGACGAAAAGGGCCGGCCACGCCAGTTCGGCTCGGTCGCCGGGGGTGGGCGCTATGACGATCTGGTCAAGCGGTTTACCGGCCAGGCGGTTCCGGCGGTGGGGGTTTCCATCGGGGTAGACCGTCTCTTGGCGGCCTTGCGCGCCAAGGGGCGTGCCGGTGGCGATACGGCAGGTCCGGTCATCGTGACCGTGATGGACCGTGACCGGATGACCGATTACCAGGCGATGGCCACAGATCTGCGCAGGGCCGGTGTCCGAGCCGAGGTCTATCTCGGCAATCCCAAGAACTTCGGCAACCAACTGAAATATGCCGACAAAAGGCAAAGCCCGGTGGCCGTGATCCAGGGCGCGGACGAGGCGGCACGCGGTGTGGTGCAACTGAAAGACCTCATCCTCGGCGCGAAGATCGCCGCCCAAGCCTCTGTCGACGAATGGAAATCCCAACCCGCCCAGACCGAGGTGCCGCGCGCCGATCTGGTGGCGGCGGTTCAGCGCATGCTGGGGCAGGGCTGATGGCCGACAAGGCCGCCGCCCGCTCCACCGCCGCGCGTCTCTACGCGGCCTTTCTGGCGCATGGCGCGGCCCCGGTCGAGGCCGACATTTTGCAACCCGCCGAAACCCTGCTCGACCTTTACGGCGAGGATATCCGCGCCCGGGCCTATGTTGCCGCCGACCCTTTGCGCGGCGAAATGATGCTGCGCCCGGATTTCACCGTGCCGGTGGTGCAGATGCACATGGCGCACGGCGCCGAACCCGCGCGCTACGCTTATATGGGCGAGGTTTTCCGCAAGCAGGATCATCTCAGCGACCGCAAGTCCGAATATCTTCAGGTCGGTTACGAGGTTTTCGCGCGCGACAATCCTTCGGCCGCCGATGCCGAGGTCTTCGCCCTGTTCGCGGGCCTTCTTTCCCCCCTTGGCCTGCGCGCCGCGACCGGAGATATCGGCATTCTTATGGCCGCCGTCCGCGGCCTGAAAACGCTCGACAGCCGCAAGACTGCGCTTTTGCGTCACATCTGGCGGCCCCGCCGCTTTACCGAACTTCTCGAGCGATTCGGCGGCCGGGTCCCGGTGCCCGAAAGTCGCCTGGCGCTGCTCGATATGCTGGCCAGCGGCCGGCCGCCCGCGGCCGGCCCCCTTGTCGGCCTGCGAACCGAGGCCGAAATCGCCCACCGGATCGCGGCCCTTCAGGCCGACGCCGCCGCCCCGGTCATCGCCGGCGAAGAGGTCGCTCTTCTGGAAGACCTGCTGAACCTGTCGGCGAAATCGCCCGGCGCACTCGCCCGCCTGCGCGATCTCGCCCGCGCCATGCCCGCCATCGCGCCGGCCGCCGACCGGATGGAGGCGCGCCTCGATGCGCTTGCCGCGCGCGGCATCGACGTTGCCGCCCTCGATTTCGAGGCCAGCCATGGCCGCTCGACGCTCGAATATTACGATGGCTTCGTCTTTTCCTTCCACGCGGCCGATCCCGCCCTGCCCGCCGTCGCTTCGGGCGGGCGCTACGACGCGCTGACGGCCGTCCTGGGGCAGGGCCGCTCGATCCCTGCGGTCGGTGGCGTTGTCCGCCCCGGGCTTGTCGCCGATCTGGAGGCCAACGCATGAACCTGAAACTCGGCATCCCGTCCAAGGGCCGGCTGATGGAGCAGACTTTCGCCTGGTTCGCGGCGCGCGGTGTAACGCTGCGCCGGTCCGGGTCCGAACGGGAATATGCGGGCCATGTCGAGGGCGCCGACGGGATGTCCCTGGTGCTGCTGGCGGCGGGTGAGGTGCCACGCGAACTGGCTGCCGGCCGTATCCACCTGGGCGTGACCGGCTCCGACCTTGTGCGCGACCGGCTGGCCGACTGGCCGGCCCAAGTCGCGGAATGCGCCGCACTCGGCTTCGGCCATGCCGATCTGGTGATCGCCGTGCCGGCCGCTTGGGTCGACGTGGCGCTCCTTGTCGATCTCGATGCGGTTGCCAGCGCCTTTCGCCAAGCCCATGGCCGCCGCCTGCGCATCGCCACCAAATATCACCGCCTGGTGCGCGAATTTCTGACCGCCAACGGTGTCGCCGATTACCAGTTGGTCGACAGTCAGGGCGCCACCGAAGGCACGGTCATGAACCTGACCGCCGAAGCGATCGCCGACATCACCTCGTCCGGCGAAACCCTGCGCGCCAACCATCTGAAGATCCTCGACGACGGGCTGATTCATCAAAGCCAGGCCACACTTTACGCCGCCCGCGCCGCCGATTGGGGCGCGGCTCCGTCAGCCGCCTACCGCCAGCTCGCGGCCAGGATCGGCCTGCCCGCCGGCCTTGTCTGACCCTTCATTGTGGGCGAAATATCCCCGCCGGAGGCATTGAAGTTCTTCTTGCCTCAGCCCAGCAGCTTCATGGCCCGGCCGATCCCATCCAGCGTCAGGGGCAGCATCCGGCCGTCGAACAGGTCCGCGATCATGCCGACCGACTGGGTATGGGGCCAATAGCGCTCGGGCAGGGGGTTCAGCCAGACCGACGCCGGCCACTGGCCGCGCGCGCGGGTCAGCCAGACCTGGCCGGCCTCGGCATTCCAATGTTCGTTGGCGCCGCCCGGATGGGCGATCTCGTAGGGCGACATCGACGCATCGCCGACAAAGATGCACTTATAGTCGGCCCCGTAGGTGCGCAAAAGCTCCCACGTGGGGGTCTGCGCATCCCAGCGGCGGCGATTGTCGCGCCAGACGCCTTCGTAAAGGCAGTTGTGAAAGTAGAAATGTTCCAGATGCTTGAATTCGGCCCGCGCGGCTGAGAACAGCTCTTCCACCACCCGCACATGAGGGTCCATCGAGCCGCCGACATCGAGGAACAACAGCACCTTGACCGCGTTGTGGCGCTCGGGCCGGGTCTGCACGTCGAGCCAGCCATGTTCGGCCGTGGCGCGGATCGTGCCGGACAGGTCAAGCTCGTCCGCGGCCCCGGTGCGGGCCCAGCGGCGCAGGCGCTTCAGCGCCACCTTGATGTTGCGGGTGCCAAGTTCGACCGTATCGTCGAGATTGCGAAAGTCGCGCCGGTCCCAGACTTTAACCGCGCGTTGGTGGCGGCTTTCGGCCTGGCCGATGCGCACCCCCTCGGGATTGTAGCCATAGGCGCCAAAGGGCGAGGTGCCGGCGGTGCCCACCCATTTCGAGCCGCCCTGATGGCGGCCCTTTTGCTCTTCGAGCCGCCGCTTCAGCGTTTCCATCAGCGCCTCGAAGCCGCCGAGTGCATCGATCTGGGCCTTTTCCTCGGCGGTCAGGATCTTTTCGGCAAGCCTTTCCAGCCATTCGCGCGGCAGATCGATCGCGTCGAGCACCTGATCGGCCCCGATCGCGTCGAGCCCCTTGAAGGCTTCGGCGAAGGCGCGGTCGAAGCGGTCGAGATGGCGTTCATCCTTCACCATCGCGGTGCGGGCGAGATAGTAGAACCCTTCTGCATCGTAGGTCACGAGATGCGCGGTCATCGCTTCGAGAAAGTCGAGATATTCGCGCAGGCTGACCGGGATGCCCGCCGCCCTTACGGTCAGGAAGAAGGGCAGGAACATCGGCCTAGCCGAAGCGAGAGATCAGCAGCGCGGCGAAAAGTCCGACCAGCCCGAAGAAGATCCCGTGCGCCAGCGCATATTGGGCGATGTCGAAGCCGGTGCCATTGCGGCGCCGTGCGCGGAACGCCCCGAGAAAAGCCCCGAACAGCAGTCCGGCGATAACGATCATGTGGTGTGCCTTATCCCATCGGTGTGGCCGCTCGTTCTGGCCGCACCCTGCCATAGCGGCTGGCACCCGGGCTGTCGAGCCGCCAGGTGGGGTGGCATCAGCGGCGGACATATTTGATGAACGGGGTCTTGGTCCCGATCCGGTCGTAAAGCTGACGCGCGGTCGCGTTGAACTCTTGCGTCATCCAGTAGACGCTTGCCGCGCCGTGGGCGTCGGCAGCGGCATAGACCGCCTCGATCAGCGCGCGGCCCGCGCCTTGTCCGCGCGCTGCGGGATCGGCGTAAAGGTCTTGCAGATAGCAGGTATCTGCCGCGGCCCAGCCGGTGCGGTGGAAAAGATAATGCGCAAGCCCGACCGGCCGGTCGCCCTGCACCGCCAGAAGTCCGCGAAATTCGCCCGGGGCGCCGGACAGGAGCCGAGCGAAGGTGCTGGCATAGACCGACTCGGGCAACGTGGTTTCATAGAAGGTGAGATAGCCGGTCCAGAGACGGCGCCAGTGGGTTTCGTCGGCGGCGGTCAGGGGGCGGATGGCGAGGCTGGGCATGGTCCCTCCGGTGTTGCGCGGGGGCGCCGATGCGGGCCTCCGGCGGGGATATTTGCACCACAATGAAGGGGGCGGGGCGACAAGGCAAGACAGGCCCGCCCGGTCAGCCCGAACCGGTCAACCCGCCCGGCCGCGCGCCATGAATGCGAGACGCTCGAACAGGCTCACGTCCTGTTCGTTCTTCAGGAGCGCGCCATGGAGCTTGGGCAACAGGCTTTTCGGATCGCGCTTCAGGTCTTCGAGGTTCAAATCCTCGGCCAGAAGCAGTTTCAGCCAGTCGAGCACTTCCGAGGTCGATGGCTTCTTCTTCAGCCCGGGGGTGTCGCGGATCTCGTAGAACTGGGTCAGCGCTTCGGTCAGCAGGGCAGGCTTGATGTCGGGGAAATGGACGGCGACGATGCGGCGCAACGTGTCGGCGTCGGGAAAGCGGATGTAGTGGAAAAAGCAGCGGCGCAGGAAGGCGTCGGGCAGGTCTTTTTCATTGTTCGAGGTGATGATGATCACCGGCCGGTGGCGGGCGCGAATGGTCTGGCCGGTCTCGTAGACGTGAAACTCCATCCGGTCGAGTTCCTGCAACAGGTCGTTCGGAAATTCGATATCGGCCTTGTCGATCTCGTCGATGAGAAGGACCACCTTGGTGTCGGCCTCGAACGCCTGCCAGAGCTTGCCCTTGCGGATGTAGTTTGCGACATCATGAACGCGCGCATCGCCGAGCTGGCTGTCGCGCAGGCGGCTGACGGCATCGTATTCGTAAAGTCCCTGCGCCGCCTTGGTGGTGGATTTCACATGCCATTCCACCATCGGCAGGCCGAGCGCCAGCGCCACCTGACGGGCAAGTTCGGTCTTGCCGGTTCCCGGCTCTCCCTTCACCAATAGCGGGCGTTCCAGCGCCACTGACGCGTTGACGGCGACAGTCAGATCGTCCGTGGCGACATAGGCTTTGGTGCCGGTGAATTTCATGAGATATCTGCCTGATGACTGAACCGCACCTGTGCCAATAACCCCGCGTTCAATTTGCTGCAAGTCGCGGCGCCCCTAGTGACAACCCCAAAGCCTTGGGGTATTGGAGCGCCCGAGGAGGCCGGGATGACTGACAGGTTTGTTGTGAACGGGTCCGGGCCGCAGGAGGCAGCCAAGATGAAGCCAGAGGTCTTTCTTCCTGACGACTATCGTCCGGCCGAAGACGAGCCTTTCATGAACGATCGGCAACTTGAATATTTTCGCCGCAAGCTGATTGGCTGGAAGGAAGAACTGCTCGAACAATCCGCCGAGACCCTGGAGGGCTTGCAGGATTCGGCCCGCGCCGTTCCCGACATCGCCGATCGCGCCAGCGAGGAAACGGACCGGGCGCTGGAATTGCGCACCCGCGACCGGCAGCGCAAGCTGGTCAGCAAGATCGATGCGGCGCTGCGCCGGATCGACCATGGCGAATTCGGCTATTGCGAAATGACCGGCGAACAGATTTCGCTGAAACGGCTCGATGCGCGCCCCATCGCGACAATGACGCTCGAGGCGCAGGAAAAGCACGAGCGCCGCGAGCGGGTGCACCGCGACGACTGATTTTCCGCCACCGGCGGGAACCGACGGAAATGCAGCACCGGGCCGGCGACGGCGCCGGTGCTGTCGCATGAGGGGGCTGGAATGCTGGCAGGACGCTCGGTGACGGTGCTGGGGGCGGGCGTCGCGGGGCTGGCGGTGGCGCAGGCCCTGGCGCTGCATGGTGCGCGCGTGCGGCTTCTGGAGCAGGCGCCGGCGATCCGCGAGGTGGGGGCGGGGCTTCAGATTTCGCCGAACGGAATGGCGGTCCTGAGCGCGCTTGGTCTTGCCGGCGCGGTTCAGGCCGACGCGACGGCCGGCGAGGCGGTTGAACTGGTGGATGGCGAAACCGGTGCGCCGGTGACCCGCATCGACCTTCTGGCCGAGGCGCCGCGCGGCGATTTCGCTTTTGCCCACCGGGCCGACCTGATCGCGGCGCTAGAAGCGGGCGCCCGCGCGGCGGGGGTCGAGACTGCATTGGGGGTGCGGGCAACGGCAGTGAATCTGGACGGGCCGCACCCGGTGGTCGAAACAACCGGGGGGGCCGAGCCTTGCGCCTTGCTGATCGGGGCGGACGGGTTGCATTCGGTGGTGCGGGCGGCGCTGAACGGGTCGGCGGCCCCGTTCTTCACCGGCCAGGTCGCCTGGCGCGCCACGCTGCCGGCCGAAGGGCCGATTGCGCCGGTCGCACGCGTCTATCTGGGGCCGGGTCGGCATCTGGTTACCTACCCGCTCCGGGGCGGGCGACTTCGCAATATCGTCGCGGTCGAGGAGCGCGCCCGGTGGGCCGAGGAAAGCTGGTCGCTGACCGACGACCCCCTGGCCATGCGCATCGCCTTCGAGAATTTCCTGCCCGAAGTGCGCGGCTGGCTCGACCGGATCGAGCGGCCCAGCCTCTGGGGTCTGTTCCGTCACCCGGTGGCTGCGTGTTGGCAGGGGCAGGGGGTGGCGATCCTTGGCGACGCGGCCCATCCGACCCTGCCGTTTCTGGCACAGGGGGCGAACATGGCGCTGGAAGATGCCTGGGTGCTGGCCGACTGCCTGTCGCGACTGCCCGAGGCCGAGGCGCTGGCGGCCTATCAGGCGGCGCGGGCGCCACGGGTGGCGCGGATCGTCGCGGCCGCCAATGCCAATGCGCGGAACTATCACCTGTCGGGCCTTGGCCGCGACCTTGCCCATGCCGCCCTGCGGATCGCCGGGCGTGTTGCCCCGCGCGCCGCCGCCGCCCGCTTTCGCTGGCTATATGGCCATGACGTCACCCGACGCGAGTGACAAAGGGTCAGGCGTCAATTTCCACCCAGACCGGCACATGGTCCGACGGTTTGTCGCCGCCGCGTACCGCCTTGTCGATCCCGCAATCGCGCATCAGGTCGGCGGCCTGCGGCGACAGAAGCAGATGGTCGATCCGGATGCCGTTGTTGCGTTCCCACGCGCCTCTCTGGAAATCCCAGAACGTATATTGGCCGGGGCGGGGGTCGCGGGTGCGGAAGGCCTCGGTATAGCCAAGGTTCAGGATCCGGCGGAAGGCGGCGCGGCTTTCGGGCAGGAAAAGCGCATCGGTCGCCCAGTCAGCGGGCCGCGCCGCATCCTCGGCCTGCGGGATCACGTTATAGTCGCCGGCCATCACCACCGGCATTTCGCTGGCCAGATGCCGTGCGGCATGGGCCCGCATCCGCGCCATCCAGGCCAGCTTGTAATCATACTTCGGTCCCGGCGCGGGGTTGCCGTTCGGCAGGTAGAGCCCGCACAGGCGCACCGCCCGGCGGCCGACCACCGTCGCCTCGATCCAGCGGGCCTGTTCGTCGGCCGCGTCGCCCGGCAGGCCGCGCGATACGTCTTCCAGCGGCAGCTTCGACAGGATCGCCACGCCGTTGAAGCCCTTCTGGCCGTGGGTTTCGACCCGGTAGCCGCGATCCTCGAACAGTTCGCGGGGAAAGCCGTCGTCGACCGACTTGATTTCCTGCAACAGGACAACATCGGGGGCGGCCTCTTCAAGCCAGGCGCCCAGGACCTCGGCCCGGGCCTTGATCCCGTTGATGTTGAATGTGGCGATCTTCATGGCCGTGGCCCCCTGGCTTGGTCAGACCGCTATCGCGCAAATCCCCGCCGCGGCGCAAGCTTGTTCCGGTCAGACCGAAAAGCTGGTGCCGCAGCCGCACGACGACGTGGCGTTCGGATTGTCGATCACGAAGCGCGCGCCGATCAGTTCCTCGGAAAAGTCGATGGTGGCATTGGCGAGGAACGGCAGCGACACCGCATCGACAAGCACCTTCTGCCCGCCCCCCTCCAGCACCAGATCGTCGGGTGCCGGATCGTCGAGCCGGATGTCATACTGAAAGCCCGAACAGCCCCCGCCCGCAACCGCGACGCGCAGGGCCTTGGAATCGGGCGCGCCATCGTTGATCTCGGCCAGCCGCGCGAAGGCGCGCGGGGTGACTGTCGGCGGAACGGTCAGGTTCATGGTCTTGCCCCATGTCATTTCATCATTGCTTTGCATATATGATGCGCCAACGTTGCGAACAAGAACAGGCAAGAGATGACGCTCGCCCCCTATGCCTGCCTGCCCGAGGAAAGCCGGGGCCGGCTCTATCCCGAAACCATGTCGACCTTTCGGTCGGCCTTTCAGCGCGACCGCGACCGGATCATCCATTCGTCGGCCTTCCGGCGGCTGAAGCACAAGACGCAGGTGTTCGTGGAACATGAGGGCGATTATTACCGCACCCGCCTGACCCACACGATCGAGGTCGCGCAGGTCGCGCGCACAATCGCCGGGCATCTGGGGCTGAACACCGACCTGGCCGAGGCGGTGGCGCTGGCCCATGACCTTGGCCATCCGCCCTTCGGCCATACCGGCGAGGATGCGCTGGCCGAACTGATGAAGCCGTACGGGGGCTTTGACCATAACGCCCAGGCGATCCGCATCGTCACCGATCTGGAACGCCACTACGCCGATTTCGACGGGCTGAACCTGACCTGGGAGACGCTGGAGGGGATCGCCAAGCACAATGGGCCGGTCCTTGGCCCCAATGCCTCGGGCAGTCACGCGGTTGCCGACCCGGCCGACATGCCCTATGCGCTGGCCGCCTTCAACGCGCGCTACGATCTGGAGCTGTCCACCTTCGCCAGCGCCGAGGCGCAGGTGGCCGCAGTGGCCGACGATGTGGCCTACAACCACCATGACCTGCATGACGGGCTGCGCGCCGGACTTTTCACCGAGGCCGACCTGATGGAGCTTCCCGTCACCGGCCCGGCTTTCGCGGCGGTTGACCGGCTGTACCCGGGTCTCGACCCCAGCCGGCGGCGACACGAGGCGCTGCGCCGTGTGTTTGGCGTGATGGTCGAGGATGTGATCGCGGTGGCGCAAAACCGGCTTCAAGCCAGCCAGCCACGCACCGCCCAGGAAATCCGCGACATGGACGGGCCGATCATCCGGTTTTCCAAGCCGCTTTTCCAGAATCTGAAGGCGATCAAGTCCTTCCTGTTTGCCCGCATGTATCGCGCCCCGTCGGTCGTGGCCGAGCGTCAGCGGGTGACGGCGATGATCGACGATCTTTTCCCGCTGTTTCTGGATGATCCGGCGCTGCTGCCGCCCGAATGGTCCGTTGACGTGGCGCGGGCACAGAACCGGACCGAGCTGGCGCGCGTGGTTCTGGACTATGTGGCGGGTATGACCGACCGGTTCGCCATTCAGGAACATGCACGGCTGCTGGGCCCGGGCGCCTGACGGTCAGCCAAGGAAAAGGCCGACCACGACCATCATCAGCCCCAGGGCAGACACGAAGAGCGCACCAAGATTGAGCGCGATTACCTTTTGCAGCCGTGCCTTCAGCGCCGCGTCCGAAAGGCCCGCGCGGCGGGCGCGCGCCACGGTCAGGATGCACCAGATCAGCCCCCCAAGCCCCGCCACCGTCACCGCCGTTCCCGCCCAGACCAGTCTTTCCATAGCCGCCCCCAACCTTGCCGTCGCGGCCCTTCGCCTAGCGGCTTGGCGCACCTTGGGCAAGGCTCTTGAAGCCCGCCGCCCGACCGTCTAGGCAGACACCGACCCAATCAGGAGACCCCCATGCCCGACGCCGCCGCCCCCGATGCCGCCTACAGCGTGACCGCCGCCGAACTGAAGCAGTTCATCGAGCAGTATGAACATCTCGAATCCGAAAAGAAGGACATCGTCGAGCAGCAGAAAGAGGTGATGGCCGAGGCCAAGGGCCGTGGCTATGACACCAAGGTGATCCGCAAGCTGATCGCGCTGCGCAAGCGCGACAAGGACGATATCGCCGAGGAAGAGGCGGTTTTGGAAATGTACAAGGCCGCCCTGGGCATGAGCTGAGCCCCGGGGGCCTAGCGCCCCCGATAGTGCGCCAGAACGTAAAGCCGGATTGCGGTCGCAAGGCCGGTGTCCACCCCGCGGGCCGCGTCAATCTCGGCGGCGAGCGCGTTCAGTGGCTGGCCACGCGCCGCGGCGATGTCGCGGAACGCCTGCCAGAATTCGGCCTCGAGCGATACGCTGGTCCGGTGCCCTTTCAAGGTGAGCGAGCGCTTGATCGGGCGACTCATGCGCCGGGGTCGCGCTTGTGGGCGTCAAGGCCGGCGCGTTCCTTTTTCGCCCGGGCTTTTTCCAGCGCCTTCAGGGCCTTGCTGCGGCCGGACCGCGCCGCGTTCTCATCCCCCGCAGCACGCTTGTCGGCCCGATCGCGGGCCTTTTTCGCTTGCCGCAGGTTGATGATCTCGGCCATGTCAGTCTTCCGGGCCGACCATCTTTTCAGGTCGCACGATGCGGTCGAAGGTCTCGCCATCGACAAAGCCGAGGGCAATCGCCTCTTCGCGCAGGGTCGTGCCGTTCTTGTGCGCGGTCTTGGCGACCTTGGTGGCATTGTCATAGCCAATGGTCGGGGCCAGCGCCGTGACCAACATCAGGCTTTCCTTCATCAGCTTGTCGATGCGGGCGATGTTGGCCCTCGTGCCGACCACCATGTTGTCGGTGAAGCTGCCGGCCGCATCGCCCAGAAGCTGCATGGATTGCAGGACGTTGTAGGACATCATCGGGTTATAGACGTTCAGCTCGAAATGACCCTGGCTGCCGGCAAAGCCCACGGCCGCGTCATTGCCCATGACATGGGCGCACACCATCGTCAGCGCTTCGGCCTGGGTCGGGTTGACCTTGCCCGGCATGATCGACGAACCCGGTTCGTTTTCCGGCAGGATCAGTTCGCCCAGCCCCGACCGGGGACCGGAGCCCAGAAGCCGCATGTCGTTGGCGATCTTGAAAAGGCTTGCCGCCACGGTTTTCAGCGCCCCCGAAAACATGACCATCGCATCGTGGGCCGCGAGCGCCTCGAACTTGTTCGGGGAAGTGACGAAAGGCAGGCCGGTGATTTCCGCGATCTTGGCGGCCACAGCCACGTCCCAGCCCTTTTTGGTGTTCAGGCCGGTGCCGACGGCGGTGCCGCCCTGCGCCAGTTCGTAGATTTCCGGCAGGATCTTGTTTATCCGCATGATGCCTTGCGAAACCTGATGGGCATAGCCGCCGAATTCCTGGCCCAGGGTCAGCGGCGTTGCATCCTGCGTATGGGTGCGGCCGATCTTGATGATATCCTTGAATTCCACTGATTTCGCCGCCAGTGCGCGGTGCAGCTTTTCCAGCCCCGGCAACAGCACATCGCGCGCCATCATGCCGATGGCCACATGCATCGCGGTCGGAAAAGTGTCGTTCGACGACTGGCCCATGTTCACATGGTCATTCGGGTGAACCGGCTTTTTCGAGCCCATCACGCCCCCGAGCATCTCGATGGCGCGGTTCGAGATCACCTCGTTGGCGTTCATGTTCGACTGGGTGCCCGAGCCCGTCTGCCAGACCACCAGCGGGAAATTGTCGTCGAGCCTGCCCGCAAGCACCTCCTTGGCGGCGGCGACCACGGCCTTGCCCACGGTCTTGTCGATGGCGCCGGTCACCAGGTTCACTTCGGCGCAGGCCTGCTTGATCACGCCGAGGGCGCGGACAATGGCGACCGGCTGCTTTTCCCAGCCGATCGGGAAATTCAGGATCGACCGCTGGGTCTGGGCGCCCCAATATTTGTCGGCGGGCACCTCGAGGGGGCCGAAGCTGTCGGTTTCAGTGCGGGTCTTGGTCATGCGGACCTCCGTATCGGTTGCCCTCTCTTAGGGCTGGGGGTGGCCAAGATCAATCTGGCGTCGCGGCCCTGGCGGGGCGCTCAGCGCGAAATCTGGCGGAACGTATGGACACGCGCCGGCGGCAGATTGGCCCAGACGAAAGCGCTTTGTTCGACCGTCAGGCCCAGCTTGGCGATCACGGCGGGCGGGATCGACGGCTTGGGGCCGTAGGTGAACTGGATATAGGGGGCGCCCGGCTTCAGGATGCGGAAGGCGGCACCGACGATGGCGGCGCAGATCGCGGGCGGCATCGACAGCAACGGCAGGCCCGATACCACCGCGCCGACACCGGGTGCCACCACGTCCGGGGCGGCGTCGGCGGGCGTGTTGTGGATGGCCACGCCGGGGAATTGCGCGCGCAGGGGGGCGATGAACTGCGGATCGAGCTCGAACAGGGTCAGTTGGCCCGGCGGCACCCCGCGTTCAAGTATCCCGCGGGTCAGGCTGCCCGTGCCGGGGCCGAACTCGACCACGCGGCCGGTCTGCGGGCCAAGCCCCTGGGCAACCGCCCGCGCCAGATAGCGCGACGACGGCGCAATCGACGACACCTGGCGTGGATTGCGGATGAATTCACGCATGAAGAGGGCAAGGTCAGACGGCATGGCGGCGGGCTCCTTAAGGCTCGGTCAGTGTCGGGGCTGCGACGACCGGGTTCGTGCGGCCGACCGGGCGCGTCAGGACTTGCGCCATTTATCCAGGCTGACGACCTCGGCATCGGTGCGGGCCGGCGTCTCGGGTTCTACGTCCTCGTCCATCGGCGCGTCCTGGTCTTCGTCCTGGTCTTCGTCCTCGTCGCTGTCGTGCGTCTCGAACCGCAGTCCGAATTCGACCGACGGGTCGACGAAGGTGCGGATCGCGTCGAACGGGATATAGAGCGGTTCGGGCATGTCGCCGAAATTCAGGGTGACGGCAAATCCCTGCGGGTCGACCGCGAGCCCGTCGAACCAATGTTGCATCACCACCGTCATTTCCTCGGGGTAGCGGTCGTGCAGCCAGTCGGCAAGATGTGCATCGGGGTGGCGGGTGTCGAAGGTGATGAAGAAATGATGCTCGCCGGGCAGGCCGTTCGCCTCGACATCGCGCAGAACATCGGTGATCAGGCCGCGCATCGCCCGGTGCATCAGGTTGCCGTAGTCGATCTTGCGGGCCATTGGCTGTCCGTGGTTGTTGCGCGGCCCAGCATAAGGGATTCGGCCCCGAAAGAAAGAGGGGCCGGCGGCGATCCGCGCCATATTGGGGGACCGCGTCAGAAGCTGCCCGCCAAAAGGGCGCCGGCCGCCCCGGCGGCGCCCAGGACCAACCATAGCGGTCGGTGCCAGTGCAACAGCAAGAGCCCGGCGCCAATCGCTATAGCCCAGGCGGCCGGATCGGCCGACGCCGGGTCGGGCAGGCGCAGCGCCAGCGGCCCGGCCGCCACCGCGACCATCCGCTGAAAAAGCACGTGCCCGGCGAACCACAGCGCGAGATTGGCAATCACCCCCACCACCGCCGCCGTCACCCCGGCCAGCGCGCCCTGAAGGCGCGGGCGCGTCGCGATCCAGTCGAGATACGGGGCAAAGGCAAAGATCCACACAAAGCAGGGCACGAAAGTGACCCACAGCGTCAACGCAGCGGACGCCAGCCCAAGCCCCGGCCCCGCCGCCCGTGCCCCCGCAATATAGCCAACGAATTCAGTGACCAGGATCAGGGGCCCGGGCGTCGTCTCGGCCAGCCCGAGCGCATCGACCATCTGGCCCATGCCGATCCAGCCATGGGCCTGAACCACTTGCTGCGTCATGTAGGCCAGAACCGCATAAGCGCCGCCAAAGGTGACGAGCGCGAGCTTGGAAAAGAACAGCCCAAGATCGAGCAGGAAGGTCTGACCAGCCATCCAAAGCGCCAGAAGCGGCGCGCCCCATGCCACCAGCCCAACCGCCAGCACGGGTGCAACATGGCCATGGCCGCGCGAAACGGGTGCGGGCGCCGCAGCGGCTGGCAGCCACAGTGCCCCGCCAAGGGCGGCCGCAAGAATGACCAGCGGAAAAGGCAGTCCAAGCGCAAAGAGCGCCAGGAACGACAGGGCGGCGAAGAGCCGGTGCAGCGGCGATTTCAGCGCCCGCCGGCCGATGCGCATAAGCGCCTCGATGACGATCACGATCACCGCCGACTTGACCCCGAAAAAGACCGCCACAACCATCGGCACCCCGCCCCAGGCGGCATAGGCGGCGGCAAGTGCCAGAATGACCGCGGCCCCCGGCAGGACGAACAGAAGCCCCGCCAGAAATCCGCCAGGCACCCCGCGCAGCCGCCAGCCGGCATAGGTAGCAAGCTGTGTGGCTTCGGGCCCCGGCAGAAGCATGCAGAACGACAGCGCACGCAGATAGTCCGCCTCGTCCAGCCAGCGCCGTTCGTCGACCAGTTCGCGGTGCATCAGCGCGATCTGCGCTGCCGGTCCGCCGAACGACAAAATCCCGATCCGGCCGAAAACCGCCCAAATCTCGGCCCACTTGGGTCGGGCCACCGTCATTGCCTGCGCCCCGCCGGCCAGTCGTGGCCTTCCTCATACCCGTCGCGCGCCCAGCGGTAGAGCGCGTCATAAAGGGTAATGCCGGTTGCCAGTTGGGCAAGGTCGTCGCGGAATTGCCGCGACAGGCCAACCGAGATCGCCAGAAGCCCCGCTGCCTCCGGCGCGAGGTCGTGCCGGTCGGTGTCGGCCCCCCGGACAACCCGCGCCAGACGGTCCAGGGGGGCGGTGTGCAGGCCGAAATCGTCAAGCAGGGCATCGAAGCTGCACAGATCGCCCCTGTGGCTGAAAGCGACGCCTTCGATGTCGAAGGGGATGGCGGCAAACCTTTCGGCCACCGCCGGAACCTCGGCCGGGGCGACGAACAGGAACCGCGCCTCGGGGTCGATGAAGCGGCGGATCAGCCAGGGGCAGGCGATGCGGTCGATCTTGGGCCGGTGCCGGGTGACCCAAAGGGTCGGGCGCCCGGCGGGCGGCAGAGGGGCTGCGGGCAGCGCGGGTTCGCCTGCCGCGACCCAGGCCTGCCAACCGCCGTCGAGGATTTCGGCGGCTATGCCCGCCGTGCGCAACAGCGCAGCCGCGCCTTCAGAAAGTTTCCTGCCGGCGTCGCACAGAACCACGGCGGATCTTGTGCCGATCCATCGCACAAGGTCGACTGTCTGGTCATGGCGCGCGCGCCGCGCGGTCGGGACCAGGCGTGGGTCGCGGGCGAAATCCTCGTCCGAGCGCACATCGAGGATGACGGGCGCATCGGGCGTGCCGATCAGGCGCGATAGCTGGGCAGCGGACAGCGAGGCGAAGCCGGGCATGGGGCATCCTTTGCAGATCATCGAGGGATGCGCGGCTTTGGCCAAAGCCTCACGGGGCGCGCGCGCGGTGTCAGGCCCCATGCAGGAAGGATGGCACCTGGCCTCCCGCGGGTCAACGGCATTGTCGGCAGGCGGTGTCGTCACCCTGTCGGCACCACAATCTCGCGCAAGAGCTTCGCGCGGATCGAGCGGGGATAGTCGCTGAAGCCGCGCGCGGTCAGCACGAAACCGTCGCGAGTGACCACGTTGTGAAGGTAGAATTCGGTGATGGCCACGCCCAGCCCCTCGATCGCGATCGCATTGAGCGTGATCCCCTGCGCGATCACCTGCTGGCGGGCTTCGGGCAGGGGGCCGCCCGCGTTCTGGACGCCGTCGCCCGATATGTCGATCACCTTGCGGTGGCAGGCGGGGGCATGGTCAAACGCGGCGGCGGCAAAGCGGATCGCGTCGCCCACGGCCGTGTCGGCGCGCAGGTAGGCGCGGCTTTGCGCCCGCGCGGCGGTGGCAAAGCCGGCGATGGCGGCGGGGCTGTCCATCACCTGCCAGGGCAGCGTCACCGTCTGCATGCCGCTCGCCGACCATTGCACGACGGCAAGCGCGACCTGACCCTGCATCAGCGCCTGCGCCACCTCGGGGTCGGCAAGCGCGTCGGCCGTGCCGTCGACCTGAAACCGGTATTCGCCCGCATCGACCGAACCCGACACGTCGATGGCCAGAAGGAGCGCGAGCTCGCACCCGGCGGCGGGCGCGACGACAGCTAAGGCCGCAAGGGCGGCGCCAGTCACGACAAGAAGGGCGCGCAGGGCGGGCATGGGCCGATCATGCCCGGCGCCTGCCCAGGCGGCAAGCCCCGTGACCGGCCAGCCCCTGGCCGGTCAGCCGAGTTTTTCGCCCGCCAGAAGCAAAAGGAAGGCCTCTGGCGGCAGCTGCCCCACCTGTTCGAAGAATGTCAGGAAATCGAAGGTGTTGTAGGCCGCCACGATCAGCCCCTGAGCAAAACGCATCATCACCTGGCCAGTGGCGTCGACCGGCCTGGTGCCCTGCGCCGGCAGGGCGCTGACGCGGATCTGCGCCCAAAGCCAGTCATCGCCTTCCTGCCAATGGTCCATTTCGATCGCCAGATCGCGGACCAGCGACCGCAAGGCCGGCACCAGCGCCCGGAAATCTTCGACCCCGACCTGACCGTCGGGCATCAACCCGTCGGCGCCTGCCCGGGGGGCAAAGAACGCGTCGATGGCGGCAAGGTCGCCCCGGACCCAGACGCGGTCATACCAGTTTCTGAGAAAGTCGATCTTTGTCATGTGCTGCCCCGCCTGGAACGCGCTCAGGCCTGGCCCGACACTAGGCGCCCGGAATTGACAAAGGGTGAAGGGGGAAGGTGCAGGTTTCTGTTGCCAGGTACCTGCGAACCCCGCCTTACGCGGCTAGGCGCAAGGGCTTAGTTTCGGCGACCCGAACTGCTTACGCAGCCAGAGCCATTGCCGGAGCACGGTTGTTATTGGCAACTGTACATTTTGGACCGATAACGGTGGTACCTCACCGGGACAAAGCTAACCCCTTTAGGCGTTCGTCGATCCTGTTTCGACCCCATGCCCCGCCAATACGGGGTGGTTGGTGGAGTCGCCGGGTACCGCCCCCGGGTCCGATCCGATTATTACGAGCGCGTTTATGTCCATAGACCGGGTTGCCCCGGACCCTGACAATATAGGGGCAATGGTGGCGCGCGGCAAGGCGGCCGTTATGCGGGCTGCCGCGCGGCCCGGCGGCCGATCTCGACGCTTTGCGCAAAAAGCCACAGAAGAAGAAGCCCGCCCAGAACGACGGCACTGTCGATCAGGAGCGACTGATCCGCCAAGGTGCGTAGGGCGCGTGCAGCGAAGGCCAGAACCGTGCCGAAGGCGAATACCGCAAGCGCATTGCGCCCAAGCGTCGCCAGGGGTTCGCTCCAGCGGCTGTTGCACAGGCGCGCGATCTGCGGGACGGAACTGATCAGATAGAAAAGCGCCAGCGCGTGGATCAGGCGCGGGACACACAGAAAGGTCTTGTCGAAATTTCGGATCAGGCCCGGTATGCCAAGATCGGCGAGGCCGGCCATGAAGCCGTTCCCGGCCGCCGCGAACGCCGGCCATTGGGCCCAGACGAGGGCGACCAGCAGAACCGCCGCCGCACCGGCCTGCAAGGCCGGCCGGCGCGGCACCAGCCGCTCGCCCCGCCGCAGGGCGAGGCCGGTCAGGATGCCGCTGACGAAGAGAAGCTGCCACGAGAACGGGTTCAGGAACCAGCCGCCGGACAGGGGGTAGTTCGGCAGGTTGAGCCCCCAGAGCCCCGCTGCCGCCCACAGCGCCAGCGAACCGGCCGCCGTTGCCCTGGCGCTGCGCAACCCGGCACGGATCAGCCAGGGGCAGGCGATCAGCAGGGCCGTGTAGGTCGGCAGGATGTTCACATAGCCCAACTGATGGGTCATCAGCGGCAGGCCGGTCAGTATTCCGGTCAGGTCGGTCAACATGACCTGGACATTGTCGTTGGTAAACAGGCTCGCGTCGCCGGCGAACCGCATGGTGGCGGCGGCTATGCCGATCGCCCAGACGGTGATGAGCAGATGGACCAGATACAGCGTCCAGGCCCGCGACCATATCCGCGAAACACCGGGCCATATCCGGGTCATGGTTAGCCTGTCGGCATAGGCCAGCGCCGCCGACAGGCCGGACAGATATACAAAGACTTCGGCCGCGTCGGAAAAGCCGAAATTGCCACTGGTGAGCTTTTCAAAGCCGGTTCCCGGCACATGGTCGACGAAGATCATGGCAAGTGCCAGGCCGCGGAACACATCGATGCGCCGGTCGCGCGGCAGGCGCGGCGCGGGGCTGGCCTGCGGGCCCTGCCCGGACAGGATGGCCTGCCGGGGCGCTGTGTGCCGCATATCGTCAGGCATTGGCAAGCGCCGGTGCGCGGGATGCGTCGGGTCCGGGGGCCGTCTGGGCAGGATCGTTCCAGCGGGCGAGGATTTCGTCGTGCAGCACAACGATCGCGGGGGGGCGGATCTCGGCGGGCGTGGCAAAAAGGCGCCGGCCCGCAAGCGCGCCCGCCCGCGCCACCGATCGGCGCGAGGTCAGGGCAATGATCACGGGCGCGAAAATCATTGGCAACAGCACCGGCAGAACCCAGAAGAAAATGTCGACGGTCATATAATAGGCGATGCCCAGTGCGCCCAGCCCGATCAGAACCATGAAGCGGCTTGCCGCCCAGGCCTCGGCAAGGGTCAGCGCGGCGTCCCCCCGCCGGTTCGGCGGCCAGCCGCCATCGCGCCCCGACAGAACCTGAAAGACCGAGCGGGTCTGATAGGCCATGAGAACCGGCGCCATCAGGCTCAGCAGCAGGAAATCCGCCAGCACCGACCGGCCGGCAGTCCAGGTGCCGCCGAAGCTCGCCGCGCGCCCGGTCAGGACCGCTTCGGCGGTGGTGAACAGCTTCGGCATCATCAGCAGCCCGAAAATACCGATTGCCAGGCCGATCGCCTTGGCGGTTTCGTCGCTGGGAAAAACCGGAAAGAACTGGTGCGGGTCGGGAAAATAGTTGGGTGGCGGCTGGGTGGCGCGGTCAGCGATGACGGTGATCAGGAACATGGCCCACAGGACCGGCGCGATATAGGCGAAGGCGCCTTGCAGAAACACGAACCGGCTCCAGGCATAAAGGCCCGGCGCGCCGATCACCTTGAGATGCTGAAGGTTGCCCTGGCACCAGCGCCGGTCGCGCTTGGCATGTTCGACGATACTCTCCGGCGCTTCCTCGTAGGACCCGGTTAGGTCGGTGTCGAGCCGCACCTCCCATCCGCCGCGCGCCAGAAGGGCCGCCTCGACATAATCGTGGCTGAGGACATGGCCCCCGAAGGGCGGCGGCCCCGACAGGTTCGGCAATCCGCACGAGGCGGCAAAGGCGCGCACCCGCACCATGGCATTATGGCCCCAGAAAGGACCCGTCTCGCCCTGGAGCCGGGCAAGGCCGCGCGAAAAGACCGGCGAGAAGAAGGCGGCGGCAAACTGCATGGCGCGGCCAAAGACCGACCCCGCCCGCACCACGACCGGCAGCGATTGCAAGAGGCCAAGCTGCGGCTCGGCCTCCATGCGGCGGGCCATCTCGACGATGGTGGTGCCCTCCATCAGGCTGTCTGCATCAAGCATCATCGCATAGTCGTAGGCCCCGCCCGAACGGCGGAAGAAATCCTCGATGTTTCCGGCCTTGCGGCCGGTATTCTGCACCCGGCGCCGGTAGAAGATGCGCCCCCGCCCGCCGGTCTCGGCCACAAGCCGCTGGAACCAGATCTCTTCCTCGTGCGCGATCTCGGCGTCGCGCGTGTCCGACAGGATGGCAAAATGGACCGGCACATCGGTCGCGGCGCCGACCGAGCGGTACATTGCCGCGACCCGGGCGAACGTGACCGCCGGCGCTTCGTTGTAGACCGGCACCAGAACGACGGTGCGACCGGTCAGGGGCGGAAGCGTTCGTGCGACTGGCGGCATCGGGGCGAGGCCGATCATGCCGAGCGACGCGCCCCAGGCGAGCCAGGTCGTCGACAAGAACAGGAAAACTGCGCTGACAAGGCCAAAGGGGGTCAGCCCGTTGACGGCCGTGTATTGCAGAAAGATCGCCGCCGCGCCAAAGCCGATCAGCGCTGACAGGACCACGGCCGCGGTCCGCAAGACGCGAACGGCGCCCTGTGGCGCCGTGGTCCCCGAGGTCGCGCTTTTGCCCACCGGTCAGGTCCTGGCAGGGCCAGGCAAACGTTGCAGGAGGCCACGGAGGTAGAGGACGACGCGCGAGGGCCGCTCGAGAATCTGGGTTGGCATCGCCAGCGGCGCATCGGGCAGCATGCCCGAAATCGCCGCATCGGGCTGCGCGGCGCGCACAGGAATGCTGTCATCGCCCAGCGGAATTTGCATCGACGCTACCGAGTTGCTCATGGCTTCACCCATTGGAACATCCAGATTTCCGAAAGCTTGCGCCCATAGCCTGCGACATGAGCCGACAATTCGCAAACATCACCCTTGTCCGAGGCGATATCCACCACCAGCCGCCACATATCCGTCCCATCGATTCTGTGCAAGGTGACAACATCGACCCTGCCCTTCGAAATGGTGACCACCGGCTGAACCGATTTATCGTCTGCGGGCAGGCGGCTCAACATGCCGCCCTTGAAATCGACAACAAATTTGCGTGTGTCGGGCGGGTTCTCGATTCCGGCCGCACCACCGACGCCGCTGCGGGTGGCGACGACGATCGCGCGCTCTTCCTCCGCCGAAACCGGCAGCCAGCCCCAGTTCATCCGGTAGGAAATTTCGAGACTGTCACCGGCGGCGAACTTCTGGTCGGGCACCCAATAGGCGACGATATTGTCGTGGACCTCGAGGTTCGACGGAATTTCGACCAGCTTGATCCGGCCGCTGCCCCAGTCGCCGATCGGTTCGATATCGACCGAGGGGCGGCGTTCATAATGCGATTCCGCGTCCTGGTAATGGTCGAAGTCGCGCTGGCGCTGATGCAGGCCGAAGCGCTGCGGGCGGGTTTCGCTGAAATAGGAACTGGCAAGCGCCGCAGGGTTGTTCAGCGCGCGCCACAGGATGTCGCCGTTTTCGCGGGTGATGCGCAGGCCATCGCTGTCGTGAACCTGTGGGCGGAAGTCGTCGAAATGGCCCCGGTTCACGTCGGCAAACAGGAACATCGAGGTCAGCGGGGCCACGCCGATCTCGGTCACGGCCGACCGGAAGAAAAGCCGCGCCGTCACGTCGACCCTGGTATCGACGCCAGGGGTCAGGACGAAACGGTAGGCACCGGTCAGGCTGGCGCTGTCGAGTGCCGCATAGATCACCAGGCTGTCGCCGCCGGGCGCCGGCTTTTGCAGCCAAAAGCCGGTGAAGCGCGGGAATTCCTCGGCCATCGACAGGCCGCTGTCGATGGCAAGGCCCCGGGCCGAAAGCCCGTAGGCGTTGTCCTGGCCAAGCGCGCGGAAATAGCTCGCCCCGATGAAAGAAATCACCTCGTCGAACACGTCCGGGCGGTTCAGCGGATAGACCAACATGAACCCCGCCACCCCCGGCAGCACGAAATTCTGCGGCACCTGATTGGCCAGCGCATCCCGATATTCGAAATCCGCGGTGGTGAACTGCAATTCGGTTGCCTTGTCATCGACAACCTCGTGGATCTTCACCGGTTCCTTGAAGAGCCCGCCGATATGGAACGGGGAAATACGGAAATTGCTGCCATCCTCGGCCCAGCGCCGTTTGTCCGGCGAAAAGCGGATCATCCGGTAGCGATCGTAATCGATGCTGGCCAGAAAATCCGAGAGTGGCGGCGGAACCGGGTCAGCCCCCTTGGCGCGCTGGCGCACGGTTTCGGTCAGCGTATCAAAGCTGAAGGGTTCGGGCTGCGGCCCGGCGTCTTGTGCGAAACTCCGGGCAGGGATAGCGGAGGCGCCGATCAGCGCGCCCCAAGCGGCGCCTTGGAGCAAAACCCCGCGACGCGAGATAGAGCCTCCGCGAACATTCATCTTCTGGTCATTCCCCGGGCGCCGTCAACGTTCCAAGACGTCTGCCGCCACCCTTCCCACATTGGCCGGCGATTCTCTAGTCTGCCCGTCATGCGGCAGGCGCATATCGTCCTTTCCATCGGCGAGTATCTGCGCAGGCAAAAGTGCTGCGTCGCCGGTCCGGCGCGTGCCAGGAAGCGGCATTTGGTTAGCTTTCCTCGCTATCGTCCGGAAATTGCAGCGCGATCTCGCCCGCCGCTTCCAGTTCCCGGATCGCCAGGATCAGGGCGGTCTGCGCGGTTTCGCCGTCGCGTTCCTTGACCTTGCCAAGGGCCGCGACCTCTTCGCGCAGCGAGGCAGCCATGCGTTGAGACATGTTGGCAAGGATGTATTCGGCGGCGGCCTGTGCCTCACCCGTGGCGGCGGCAAGGGCCGTGGCCAGCGTCGATTGCTCGACCCCGCGCAAGACCTTGGGAATGTCACGTCCAGCGATACGGGCGGGGATATGGACGAAGGTGAAGATGGTCTTGCGCACCTGCTGGGCCAGAATCTGATCCTCGGCCTCGAAGCCTCTCATCACCTCGTCGCGCGTCACGGCGGGCGATACGTTAAGGATGGCGCCCACCCGTTCGACGGGATCGCCGTCAAAGGCACGAACCGGCTGCACCTCCAGCTGGCTCGCCAGCGCGACGCCGATCCGCCGCACCACCTCGGGCGAGATATTGCCGGTCTGGGCCATGGAAAAAGCGATGCGCCGCGCGCGTTCGCCCGGCAGTCGGCCGAGAAGATCGGCCGCCTTCGGCACCGCGATCTTGGACAGGATCACGGCGCAAACCTCGATGCTTTCGTCGGTCAGCATCGGCAAGAGCTGTTCGGCCGTATAGGCGGCGATCTTGTCCCAGGGATCGGCCTTGGACGAGGCGCCGGCCAGGCGGCGCAGGCGGCTGGCGGCGGTGGGCGAAATCCGCCCGTCGAGCATTTTCAACGCGCCGTCGATGCCGCCGGGGAACGACAGGCCGACCCGTTCCAGGATCGTGCAAAACTCTTCGATCACCCCCTGCAGCGTATCGCGGTCGATGGTGCGCATGGTGCCGATCTGTTCGGTCAGCGATGCCTGAAGATGATCGGGAAGCGCCAGAAGGGGCAGATCGGCCCCTTCGGACAGCAAAAGCCGCACGATCACCGCCGCCTTTTGTCGGCCGCTGAGCGCCCGCGTCGGGTAATAGGCGGCGCCCGCGTCATGCGGGCCCGGCCGCGGCGGCAGTTGTGCAACCATTCCCACAGGATCGCCCCTTCTGGTGTAGATACCCGAAAGGTCGCACAGAGCGGTTAAGGCCGGATTAGCGGCGGCCCGCCGTTCAGTAAGAGAAGGTCTGACCGGTCGCCAGCGCCTTTTGCAGCGATTGTTCGGCCCAAGTGCCTTGGCCGCCGCGCGCCACGATCTGTTGCAACTGCGCGCGGGCCTCGTCGAACTTGCCCTGCAGGACCAGCCCCTGACCCATGTAGGACCGGGCAAGGATATTGTCGGGGTTCTGGCGCAGTGCCGCGTTATAGTATTTCATGCCTTCGTCGATGCGCCCTGCCTTGCGGTTGGCGAAGCCCTTGTAGGTCAGCACCCGGTCGGTGTCGCCCTCGGTCATCGCCGACAGCACCACCAGCGCGTCATCGGGTCGCCCGGCATAGGCGATTTCGCGGGCCGCCTGGAAAAGCGTGTCGTTGTCGAGCATACCCGACTGGGCGGGCACGCATTTCTTGGTCTTGTCGTCCCAGACCTCGGTCTTTTTGCATTTGGTGGTGGTTTCAGTCTTGGGCGGCGGGGTCGAATCGCCGCCGCCAGCGGCAAGTGCTAGGCCCGGCACGGCCAGGCCGATCATAACGGCGATGGGGGCGAGGTAAGACATGCGGCAATCCTTCTGAAACTGACCCTATCAGAAGGCCACGAGGGCGTCGCACACGCAAATCACGAATCCACGATCACGCCGGTTCGCCGAAAACCCGCCGAAAGATCGTGTCCACATGTTTGGTGTGATAGCCTGAATCGAACTTTTCCTCGATTTCGGCGGGCGACAGGGCAGCGCTCACCTCGGCATCTGCCAGAAGCTCAGTCTTGAAATCGGCGCCCCGTTCCCAGACCTTCATCGCGTTGCGCTGGACAAGGCGATAGCTGTCCTCGCGGCTTACACCGGCCTGGGTCAGCGCCAGAAGCACCCGCTGCGACATGACCAGCCCCTTGAACTTGTTCATGTTCTTCAACATGTTGTCGGGGTAGATCAACAGCTTTTCGATCACCCCTGCCAGCCGGTTCAAAGCAAAATCGAGTGTGATCGTCGCATCCGGCCCGATGGCACGTTCGACCGATGAATGGCTGATGTCGCGTTCGTGCCACAGCGCCACGTTTTCCAGCGCCGGGATCACCGCCATCCGTACCAGCCGGGCAAGGCCGGTCAGGTTTTCGCTCAGCACCGGGTTTCTCTTGTGCGGCATCGCCGACGAACCCTTCTGGCCGGGGCTGAAGAATTCCTCGGCCTCGAGCACCTCGGTGCGCTGCATGTGGCGGATCTCGATGGCGATGTTTTCCATCGAACTGGCAATCACCCCGAGCGTGGCGAAAAACATCGCATGCCGGTCGCGCGGGATCACCTGGGTCGAGATCGGCTCGGGCCTGAGGCCCATCATAGTGCAGACATGCTCTTCGACTGCGGGGTCGATATTGGCGAATGTGCCGACCGCTCCGGAAATAGCACCCGTCGCCACTTCCGCGCGCGCGGCCAGAAGGCGCGCGCGGTTGCGGTCCATCTCGGCGTAAAAGCGCGCGAAGGTCAGGCCCATGGTGGTCGGTTCGGCATGAATCCCGTGGCTGCGGCCGATGCGCAGCGTGTCCTTGTGCTCGAACGCGCGGGTCTTCAGCGCGGCCAGCACCCGGTCGAGATCGGTCAGAAGAATGTCGGCGGCGCGGACAAGCTGGATGTTCAGCGTGGTGTCGAGCACGTCCGAACTGGTCATGCCCTGATGGACGAAGCGCGCATCGTCGGCACCGATATGTTCGGCCAGGTGCGTTAAAAAGGCGATCACATCATGCTTGGTGACCGCCTCGATCTCGTCGATGCGGGCCACGTCGAATTTTGCGTCCTTCGCCCGCCAGACCGCCTCGGCATTGGCCTTGGGGATCACGCCCAGGGCGGCCTGTGCATCGCAGGCATGGGCCTCGATTTCATACCAGATCCGAAAGCGGGTTTCCGCCGACCAGACGGCTACCATGTCGGGGCGGGAATAGCGGGGGATCATCGGGCGAACCTTTCGGCTGGTGGCACGGTCGCGGCTGTCCTAGACTGCGCGGGGGCCAAGGACAAGCAAGGAGACGCATCATGTTGAGGGCGGGTCTGACTTTCCTTATGTTGGCCACTGCGGCGGCGGCGCAGGATGGATGGGTGCCGCTGACCGGCTCGGTCGCGCAGAAGGTGCTGAGCGATCGTGTGCTGGCCTATCCGGACGGGGCCAAACAGAAATTCGCGCTGAACGGCGAGACGGTCTACAAGAAGAACCACCCCCAGCCCGGGAACTGGAAGATCGACGGCGACAAATATTGCTCGCTCTGGCCGCCATCGGACACATGGACCTGCTACCGGCTCGAGGCGAATGCCGCCGGCACGGTGATCCGCTTCATAGCCGATGATGGCAGCGTGACCGAAGGACGCATCGCCGACTGACCGGGTGGGGCTGTCAGCCCCCGCCCATCAGCCCCCGCCCATCAGCCCCCGCCCATCAGCCCCCGCCCATCAGGCCCCGCCCATCAGCGCCGCATCGAACGGATATTTGGTCAGGTTCTCGTGGCCGGTTTCGGTGATCAGAACCTGATCCTCGAGCTTGATCGAGAAGCCGCCGCCCTCGGCGCCCACAAGCGCCTCGACACACAGCACCATGCCGGGCTTGACCTCGTAGTCATAGGCGCCGTCGACCCATTTGTCGGGATAGTTGATCGATGGCCATTCATCGCACAGCCCGACCCCGTGCATCTTGACGCCATATTTCAGCCGGTCGAATTCGGGGTCGAGCCGGTGGCCGCCGAACACGAGATCGCGGAAGGACACGCCGGGTTTCAGCATCGCCATATTGGTCATGATATGCTCGTGCGCGTGGCGCATGGCATAGATCATGGAATTGCTGGGTTTTTCGTCGCCGACCCACCAGGTCCGCGAAATGTCGACACAGATGCCGTAGCTGCCGATCAGGTCGGTGTCGAAGGCCACGATCTCGTTCGGCTGGATCAGGCGCGGCCCGCATTCCTGAAACCACGGGTTCGTGCGCGGACCTGAAGCCAGAAGCCGGGTCTCGATCCACTCGCCGCCGCGCTTGATGTTTTCGGCGTGCAGGACCGCCCAGACATCATCCTCGCTCATGTTGCCGGTCGGCACGCCGGCGCGACAGGCGGTTTCCATCGCCGCGATGGATTTCTCGCAGGCGTCATGGGCGCAGCGCATCGCGAGTATTTCGTCCGGCCCCTTGATGGCGCGGGCCTTCTCGGTGCATTCCTCGCCTTCCTCGACGATGAACCCCGCGGCCTCGAGCGCGCGCAGGCCCTGGACCATGATCTTGTCGACGCCGAGCTTTCGGTTGGTCCCGGCGTGGGCCCGCATCACCTCGTCAACATCGGCGGCAAAGCTGCGTGCGACCGCGGCGCCCCGGTCGCCGGTGGCAAAGTAGAACATCGACGCACCCGAACGCACCTCGCGCACCAGGGGGTTGAAATCGCACAGGAAGGGCGAGTTCTTGTATTCCCAGATCACCATATGGCCGTCGGCGCACAGAAGCACGGCCCGGAACGGGTTATGGGTGTTCCACAGCTGCATGTTGGTCGTGTCGGTCGCATAACGGATGTTCAGGGGGTCGAACATCAAGAGGCCGCCCCAGCCCCGCTCGACGATATGCTGGGTGAGCCGGTTCCAGCGAAACTCGCGCATCCGTGTGAGGTTGGGCAGGGTCAGGCCGGCCGCCTCCCATTCGCGAAAGGCAAGCTGGGTCGGGCCGATCTCGATCCGGTCATTGTCGTTCGGGCTGCCATCAGCCAGGGTCGCCCCCTTGGTCGGGTCGATCTTGCGGCGGTCGGAATAGTGTTCGGTCATGGTGGGTCTCCCTTTGGGGCCACGGTCCTGCTTCGACGAACCGCAGTCTTGCCGGTCAGCGACAGGGACTGTCGGAAACCGGGTTTCGCACGATAGCGTTCGCGGGTCTTATTCCGGCATGAGCACAGTGATTCTGCAAAAGCGCCTGCCCTTCGCCCCCTGGCTGGACCCGCGCACCGCGCGCCTGCCCGGTGTCCTGCCGGTCGAGGGCGACGACTGGCTGCGCATCGACGATGCCTTCGCCGGCCAGATGGCCGAGCGCGACCGGCTGATCGCCGGCCGACCCGGCGCGGTTCTGGCGATGGAGGCGCGCGCACGCCCCGCCGCGGAAGAGCTTTACGATCTGATCCTTGCGCAGCTTGGCCGGACGGCGGGCTTTGCGATCGGGGCGGGGCAGGTGACCCGGCCCGACGGGGTGACCGTGGCGCTCGACCGCACCCGACCGCTGGCCGCCCTCGGGCGGCTGGTGCAGGAGGATCTGTGCATCCTGGAAAAGGCTGGTGACGAACATGTCATGACCGGCGCCTGCCTGTGCTTTCCGGCAAGCTGGTCGCTGGCCGAAAAGATGGGCCGGCCGCTGGTCGGCATCCATATCCCGGTCAAGTCCTATGACGGCGAAATCGCCCGGCGGGTGCAACGGCTTTTTGATGCGATCCGCCCCGAACAGCCGCTCTGGCGGATGAATGCCTTCGTCTATCACGACCCGACCCTGCATCAGCCCCGGCGCGAGGCCGACCCGCGTGTCGACCGGACCGGCGGCAGTTATCTGCGATCGGAACGGCAAAGCCTGATCCGCCTGCCGCAGACCCGCGCGGTGATCTTTGCGATCCATACCTATGTGGTGAAACTTGACGATCTGTCGCCCCACGAACGCGCGACCCTGGCCGGGGCCGCGCACTGAGCGGTTGCCGCGCCTCAATCCAGCGTGCGGCGAAAGCGGAACAGGGCGAGGCTGGCAAAGACCAGGGCAAAGATCGCAAGCGCCGTCAATGGCCCCGCGACCGCCGTGGCATCAGCCCCTTTCAGCATTACCGCGCGGATCAGCCGCAGGAAATAGGTCAGCGGCAGGATGTTGCCAAGGTCTTGCGCCCAGCCGGGCATGCCCCTGAAGGGAAACATGAATCCCGACAGCATCAGCGACGGCAGGAAGTAGAAGAAGGCCAGTTGCATCGCCTGCATCTGGGTCCGGGCCACGGTCGAAATCAGATAGCCAAGGATCACCAGCGCCATGACGAACAACGCCACCCCCCCGAGCAATAGCCAAAGGCCGCCAACGAACGGCACGCCGAAGATCGCCCGCGCCGCAGTCAGGACCACGGCCACCTGAACCGCGCCCACGGCGAAATAGGGCAGGACCTTGCCCAACATGATCTCGACCGGCGTCACCGGCATCGACAGAAGGTTTTCCATCGTGCCGCGTTCCGTCTCGCGCGTCAGCGCCATCGCGGTCATCATGACCATGGTCATCTGCAGGATCACGCCCAGAAGGCCCGGAACGATATTGTACTGGGTGATACTTTCAGGGTTGTAGCGGCGGTGGACCACAACCTCGAAGGGGGCGGCGCTGTGCACTCCCGTTTCGCGGGTCAGGGCGTCGGCCGCTACTGTCGACAATGTCGATATGGCGCCCGAGGCCACGGCCGGATCGGTTGCGTCGGCCTCGATCAGAATCTGCGCGGGGTCGCCGCGCAGCACCCGGCGGCCAAAGTCCGACGGGATGGTGACGGCAAAGGCGACATCGCCCCGCGCGATCATCGCCTCGGCCTCGGCCGCCGTGGCGGCGGGGGCGACGAAGCGGTAGTAGCCGGTCAGTTCCAGCGCCGACACCATGGCGCGGCTGAAATGGTCTTGCACCGGGGCGACAAGGGCGGCCGGCAAGCCTTTGGGGTCGGTATTGATGGCGAAGCCGAACAACATGAGCTGCATCAGCGGAATGCCCAGCATCATGGCGAATGTCACCCTGTCGCGCCGCATCTGGATCGTTTCCTTGGCGATCAGCGTGCGCAACCGCATCAGGGAAAAGCCGGCAAAGCTCATGCGACATTGTCCTGTGCCTGGCCCATCAGCTGGATGAACACATCTTCGAGGCTCGTCTCGGAGGGCGTCAGGGTGGTTCCGGTTTCGGCCGCGACCGCGGCCGCCGACGCCCGCAGCGCCACGGCGTCGTGCCCCACCACGTGCAGCGCCGCGCCGAACGGGGCGACCTGGTCGACCCCCGGCATCCCGCGCAGCCGTTCGGCGGCCCGCGCCGTGCCCGCCCCCGCCAGAACGAACGTGGTCAGGCCCGCGCCCGCCACCACCTCGGCCACGGTGCCCGTTGCGACCAGCCGGCCATAGGAGATATAGTTGATCCGGTGGCACCGCTCGGCCTCGTCCATGTAATGGGTCGAGACCAGAACCGTCAGCCCCTCGGCGGCAAGCCGGTGGATTTCGTCCCAGAAATCGCGGCGCGCCTTGGGGTCGACCCCGGCCGTCGGCTCGTCCAGCATCAGAAGACGCGGCCGGTGCATGATACAGGCGGCCAACGCCAGCCGCTGCTTCCAGCCGCCCGACAGCGACCCGGCCAATTGCGCCCGCCGGCTGGTCAGCCCGAGGTCGGCCAGCGTTGCCGAAACCGCCGCCTGCCGGTCGGGCAGCTCGTACAGGCCGGCGACGAACCGCAGGTTTTCCTCGATCGTCAGATCCTCGTAGTAAGAGAACCGCTGGGTCATGTAGCCCACGTCGCGCTTGATCGCGGCGCCTTCGCGCAGGATGTCGCGGCCAAGAACGGTGCCCGAGCCGCTGTCAGGGGTCAAAAGCCCGCACATCAGCCGGATGGTGGTGGTCTTGCCCGATCCGTTCGGGCCGAGAAAACCCGCGATCTCGCCGCACGCGACGGTCAGCGACACACGGTCGACCACCGCCCGCCCGCCGAAGCGCTTGACCAGATCGCGGACGGCAATGGCGGGTTCCGTCATCACGGTGCCCCGGCGCCCGGAAGCGTCACGTCGACGATCTGGCCGGGTTTCAGCGCCACGCCTGCATCGGGGCGCGCCTCGATCATGTAGACGAGCTTCTGGCGGTTTTGCAGGGAATAGATCACCGGCGGGGTGAATTCCGGCCCTTCCGCAATCCAGCTGACATGGGCGGTCAGGTTGGTCGGGCAGGCGTCGCAATGAACGGCGAGCGTGGTGCCAGGTGCAATCCCGGCGATGCCAGCCTCGGGGATATAGAGTCGCAGCTTGATCCCGTCATCGGGCAGGAACTGAAGGACGGGGGCGGTGGGGCCGGCGATTTCGCCGGTCTGGCGCAGGATGTCGGTAACGGTTCCGGCCGCGGGTGCCGCAAGCTTGCGCTGGCCAAGCGCCCAGACGGCCTGGGCCCGCACCGCTTCGGCGCCCCGGACCGCGGCTTCGGCGGCGGCAATCTGGTCGGGCCGGGCGGGCAGGCGGGCGACGGCCAGGTTGGCCTCGCCCTCGGCCACCTGGGCGCTGGCGACCGACGCCGCGGTGCGTGCATCATCAAGCTGGCTTTCGGTCGCGGCCCCGCGCATGGCCAGGCTGGCGGTGCGCGCCTCGGTCCGCTGCGCCTCGTCCTCGGCGGCGCGGGCCGACGTCAGCCCGGCCTCGATCACCCGGATCTCTTCTGGCCGCCGGCCCACGCGCAGGTCTTCCAGCTGGCTTCGGGTCCGGGCCAGATCGGCGTCGGCCTGGGCAAGGGCAATTTCGGCGTCGCGCACCTCCATGTCGACAAGCGGCGCGCCGGCGGCCACATGATCGCCGCGCGCGGCATGAACGGCACGCACCTCGGCCGCGGCGACCGGCGCGATCAGCAGATATTCGCCCTCGACATAGCCGGTGGCCAGCGGCGGGGCCGGCGCGCAGACCGATAGGAAAGACGACAGGAACGGCACGACACAAAGGCCCATCATTCCTCCTGTGCCGCGTCGAGCGCGGCGTCGAGATTGCGGATCAGGACCGGCAGGATCGCGCCAAGTTCGGCGGCGCCGAGCCCGGCCCAGCCCATGCGGCGGCGGATCACCGGCTGGCCGATGCGGAAATAGACAAGCTGGCCCAGCATCGAAAAGACCGCGATCCGTGTGGCCGGGCTTTCTGCTTCCTGCCCGGTGGCGATCGCCCAGAGTGCGCAGAGCTGTCGGTGGGTCGGTTCGAAAAGCCGGTGGTAGATATGATCGACCGTCGCGCCGTCTTCGCCGATCTCGCGCAGCAGGAAGGGCGGGATGTCGCCCGCGGGCCCGTCGGGAAGAAGGAATTCCGCAAACCCTATCAGAATGGCCCTGAGCGCGGCCCGCGCCTCGTGCGGGGTCCGGGCGGCGGGTTCGGCCGGAAGTGCTGCCACCTGGCCCAGCCTGCGCGCCACCTCGGCTGCGCAGGCCGCGCGCAAGCCCGCCTTGCCGCCGAAATGATAGGCTATGGCGGCAACGTTCGCGCCGGCCCGTGCCGCGACCGCCCGTGTCGATGTGGCCGAATAACCATGGTGGCCGAAAAGATGCAGGCCCGCGTCGATCAGGGCGCGGGCAGTGCCTTCGGGCGACTCTGTCAGGCGGCGGCTGTCCATCGTTGAATCTAATCAATCGTTTGATTTAATGTCAAGCCGGCTGGCCAACAAAAAGGGCGCCCCGAAGGGCGCCCTTGCGACAGTCTTGCGGCGGCCCCCGTGGGGGTCAGCAGGAATAGTACATCTGATATTCGATCGGATGCGGCGTGTGTTCGTAGGCGTAAACCTCTTCCCACTTGAGCGCCATGTATCCCTCGAGCTGGTCCTTGGTGAAGACATCGCCGGCCAGCAGGAAATCCATGTCCTTTTCCAGCTCTTCCAGCGCCTCGCGCAAGGATCCGCACACGGTCGGAATTTCGGCCAGCTCTTCCGGCGGCAGGTCGTACAGATCCTTGTCGGACGCGGGGCCCGGATCGATCTTGTTCTTGATGCCGTCAAGGCCGGCCATCAAAAGGGCGGCAAAAGCCAGGTAGGGGTTGGCCGACGGATCGGGGAAGCGGGCCTCGACGCGCTTGGCCTTGGGGCTTTCGGTCCACGGAATGCGCACGCAGCCCGATCGGTTGCGGGCCGAAAAGGCGCGCAGCACCGGTGCTTCGAAGCCGGGGATCAGGCGCTTGTAGCTGTTGGTCGACGGGTTGGTCAGCGCGTTCAGCGCCTTGGCGTGCTTCAGGATGCCGCCGATGAAATACAGCGCCTCCTGGCTCAGGTCGGCATATTTGTCGCCGGCGAACAGGGGCTTGCCACCCTTCCAGATCGACATGTTCACATGCATCCCCGACCCGTTGTCACCCTTCATCGGCTTGGGCATGAAGGTCACGGTCTTGCCGTAGGAATGCGCCACGTTGTGGATGACGTATTTGTATTTCTGGATGTTGTCGGCCTGTTCGACCAGACCGCCAAAGATCAGGCCAAGTTCGTGCTGGCAGGTGGCCACTTCGTGGTGGTGCTTGTCGACCCGCATGCCGATGCGCTTCATCGTCGAAAGCATCTCGCCGCGGATGTCTTGCGCCTCGTCAACCGGGTTCACCGGGAAATAGCCGCCCTTGTGGCCGGCGCGGTGGCCATAGTTGCCGGCTTCCGACGCGGTGTCGGTGTTCCAGGCTGCCGCTTCTGCGTCGATCTGATAGGCCACCTTCTGCGGCGTGACCGAATAGCGAACGTCATCGAAGATGAAGAACTCGGCCTCGGGGCCGAAATAGGCGGTGTCGCCAATGCCCGACGCCTTGAGATAGGCCTCGGCCTTGACCGCAGTGCCGCGCGGGTCGCGGCTGTAGGCTTCGCCGGTATCCGGCTCGACCACGTTGCAATGCACACACATGGTCTTTTCGGCATAGAACGGGTCGATATAGACCGAACCCGCGTCGGGGATCAGTTTCATGTCGGACTGGTCGATCGACTTCCAGCCGGCGATCGACGAGCCGTCGAACATGAAGCCTTCTTCCCAGAAATCCTCATCGACCAGATCCGCGTCCAGCGTCACATGCTGCAGCTTGCCGCGCGGGTCGGTGAACCGGATGTCGACATAGGCGACCTCCTCGTCCTTCATCAGTTTCAAGGCATCCTTGACCTTGCTCATGTTCGGTTCCTTTCGATTTCAACTGCGGGCCGGCCCGTCGCGGGGCCGGAACGTTTCAGATCGCGTCTTCGCCGGTTTCGCCGGTGCGGATGCGGATGACCTGTTCGACGGCGCTGACAAAAATCTTGCCGTCGCCGATCTTGTCGGTGCGCGCCGCCGAGATGATCGCGTCGAGCGCCGCTTCGACCATATCGTCGTTCAGCACCACCTCGATCTTCACCTTGGGCAGGAAATCGACGACATATTCGGCGCCGCGGTACAGTTCGGTGTGGCCCTTCTGGCGACCGAAGCCCTTGACCTCGATCACCGACAGGCCTTGCACGCCGACCTCCTGAAGGGCTTCCTTCACTTCGTCGAGCTTGAAGGGCTTGATGATGGCTTCGATCTTCTTCATGGGCCGACTCCTTTGGCGGGTCTCTGGGCCAGACAGCACTTTCGTTTCGCAGGGACAATTCGCTAGGCTGGCGGGGCAAGCGTGGCGCGCGGGATTCCGCCATGTTTGCCTAAATTTTATGCAATCAGCCCGTATGGCGGGCAGTTTGCGAATTCAAGGGACCAGAGCCATGACCGAACTTCTTACCGCCGCGCAGATGCGCGCCATCGAGCAGGCGGCAATCGCCAGCGGTGAAGTAACGGGCCTTGAATTGATGGAACGCGCCGGGCGCGGCGTGGTCGAGGCGATCTTCGAGGAATGGCCGGAGCTGAAGGCAGGTTCCTTCCGCGCAATCGTGCTGTGCGGGCCGGGCAACAACGGCGGCGACGGCTTCGTCGTGGCGCGGCTGTTGAAGGAGTGGGGCTGGGAGGTGGAGGTCTTCCTCTACGGCGACCCGGAGAGGCTGCCACCGGATGCGCGGGTGAACTATGCGCGGTGGCGAGAGAGGGGGGAGGTGCGCGGGGCAAAGCTCATGCAACCGCGGCGGGACTGCAATCCGGCCCGTGACGCGGACATCTTCGTCGATGCTCTCTTTGGGACCGGACTTGCCCGACCGGTTCCGGAAGATGCATCGGAGCTCTTTGCGGCGCTATTCAGGGGGGAATTGTTTGGCCGCTGCGTGTCGGTAGACATACCGTCGGGGATATGTGCGGACAGCGGAAAGCCGATTGTCCCTGAGAGCTTTTCCCCGTCAGGATGGCCCGCCGCAGCGGCGCTTGCCTGCGAGGCCCTTCTGACAGTCACCTTTCAACGGCCGAAGACAGGACATTTTCTGGCACTTGGCCCCGAGTATTGCCGCCGGGTCATCGTCAAAGACATCGGCCTGCATGTACCTTCTCAAGCGGACACTGTGCGCTTGAACAGACCGCCCTTCGCACGCCTTGCCAAAAGTGCGCGCAACCACAAATACACTCACGGCCACGCCCTGATCCTGTCGGGCCCCCCCGGTCATACGGGTGCCGCCCGCCTCGCTGCGCGCGGTGCGCTGAGGATCGGGGCGGGGCTGGTGACGGTGGGTGCTGTGCCCGCAGCCATCCCCGAACATGCGGCGCGGCTTGACGCGATCATGCTGCGGGCGATGGCGGAAGCGGCCGATTTGGCGGTGGCGTTACAGGACGAACGGATCAATGCGCTCTGCATCGGCCCTGCGCTCGGCCTCAGCGAGGAAGGCTGGAGCCTTGTGGCGACGGTCCTGAAGAGCGGCCGCCCGGCGGTGTTGGATGCCGACGCGCTGACGCTCATCGCGCGCGATGGCGCGCTATTCGCATCCCTGCACGACGAATGCATTCTCACCCCCCATGCCGGTGAATTCGCGCGACTTTTCCCCGACATCGCGAAAAAGCTGGACGCCCCCGCGACCAAAGGCCCGGCCTATTCCAAGGTCGACGCCACGCGGGACGCGGCCAGGCGGGCAGGGTGTGTCGTGCTTTTCAAAGGCCCCGATACGGTCATTGCCGACGCGTCGGGGCGCTGTTCGATCAACTCGGCCCATTACGACCGCGCCGCCCCCTGGCTGGCCACCGCCGCGTCTGGCGACGTGCTGGCGGGGTTTATCGCCGGCCTTCTGGCGCGGGGCTTTGCGTCAATGCAGGCGGCCGAAACCGCCGCCTGGCTGCATGTCGAATGCGCGCGCCAGTTCGGCCCCGGCCTGATCGCCGAGGATCTGCCCGACCAACTGCCGGCCGTGTTTCGTGCCCTGGACATGTGAGGAACCGAGACAGGCAGGGCCTCCGCCGGGCGACCCTGCCGTTCTCAGTGCGTTTTCGCTGCCGTTTCTTGACTGCTCGCTTCGGGTGCGGCGGTGGCGACGCCGTCGCAATAGATCTCGACCCCTTCGGCATAGACGATCTCTGGGGTGTCAAACTGCAATTCGTAAAGCCGCATGCCGACGACCCGGTCATGGGCGATATATTCGCCGTCGACCAGCCGCGCGACGGGCACCAGCGCCTGGTCCTGGCCGAAGATCGCCTGGGCGCGCCAGTCGCGCACCATGACCAGCATGTCGGCGGGAAGCGTCAGGTCCTGTTCGGGCCGGTCGTGGCCAAGGGCCGAGGCGCCGATACGCACTGCCTGTCCGCTGAAACGGCTGACCGAAATTCTGCGCACGACGCGCATGCCCGATCGCGTGACCACCCGGTCGCCTATCGACAGGAAATCGACCGGCAGATAGCCGTCGAGCGTGGCGACCACCGTGCCTGCGGCGATGCCGCGCGTCTGGGCGGCGATGTCGCCGGTCGCGCTGGCGCCGGGCGCCTGATCATATTCCTGTTTCAGCATCAGGTTCTCCCCGCGAACATGCCCACCATTTGTCCTGCGGAATTTGTCAAAATTGCGTTAAGGGCGGGTGTTTTCTGCGGCGCGCGGGTCAAACTTTTCCCCTCGCATCGCGCGAACCTTCTTGTTAGAAGGGCGCGGATTTGGGGGGCGGCCCTTGCCTGGCCGTGCCCTTTGGCTATTGCGGGTGTGGCGAAATTGGCAGACGCACCAGATTTAGGTTCTGGCGCCTAACGGCGTGGGGGTTCAAGTCCCTCCACCCGCACCATGAGGGAAAAGGACGAAGGAATGCAGGTCACCGAGACCCTGAAAGACGGTTTGAAGCGCGGCTACACGATCACCGTGACGGGGGCCGAGCTTGACGCGAAGGTCACCGAAAAGCTGGTCGAGGCGCAGCCCGAGGTCGAGATCAAGGGCTTTCGCAAGGGCAAGGTGCCGATGGCGATGCTGCGCAAGCAGTTCGGCCCCCGCATCCTTGGCGATGCGATGCAGGAGGCGATCGACGCGGCGATGAAATCGCATTTCGACGCTTCGGGCGACCGTCCGGCGATGCAGCCCAAGGTCGAGATGAAAAATGGCGAGAGCTGGGCCGAGGGTCAGGATGTCGTCGTCGAAATGTCCTACGAGGCGCTGCCGGACATCCCGGAGGTCGATCTGACCAAGGTCAAGCTCGACAAGCTGGTGGTGAAGGCCGAAGACAAGTCTGTCGCCGAAGCCTTGGACAATATCGCCAAATCGGCCCAATCGTTCGAGGAACGCAAGAAGGGGTCCAAGGCCAAGGACGGCGATCAGGTGGTGATCGACTTCAAGGGCTCGGTCGACGGCGAGCCGTTCGAAGGCGGCGCGGGTGACGATTATCCGCTGGTTCTCGGCTCGAAAAGCTTCATTCCGGGCTTCGAGGATCAGCTTGTCGGCGCCAAGGCCGGCGACGAGATTGCGGTCAAAGTAACCTTCCCCGAGGGCTATCAGGCCAAGCATCTGGCCGGCAAGGCCGCGGTTTTCGCCTGCACGGTCAAGGCGGTGAACGCGCCGAAACCGGCGGAACTCGACGACGAGCTTGCCAAGAAATTCGGCGCCGAAAGCCTCGATGCGCTCAAGGGCCAGGTCGCCGAACGGCTGGAAGCGGAATATTCCGGCGCCGCCCGCGCGGTGATGAAGCGCGCGTTGCTTGACCAGCTTGACGGGATGGTGAAGTTCGAACTGCCGCCGAGCCTGGTCGAGGCCGAAGCCACCCAGATCGCCCACCAGCTCTGGCATGAAGAAAACCCCGACCATCACGGCCATGACCACGGGTCGATCTCAACCACCGACGAGCACAAGTCTCTGGCCGAGCGTCGGGTGCGCCTTGGCCTGTTGCTGGCCGAAGTCGGCCGCAAGGAAAAGGTCGAGGTGACCGACGCCGAAATGACCCAGGCGGTGATGATGCAGGCCCGCCAGTATCCGGGCCAGGAACGCGCCTTCTTCGAATATGTCCAGCAGAACCCGCAGATGCAGCAGCAGCTGCGTGCCCCGATCTTCGAGGACAAGGTGGTCGACCTGATCGTGGCCGGCGCCAAGGTCACCGAAAAGGAAGTGACCAAGGAAAAGCTCCAGAAAGCCGTAGAGGCGCTCGACGAGATCTGAGCCACCCTGGCCAAGCGAACCGATGGCCGTTCGGGCAACCGCGCGGCCATCTGCATTTTCCCGCGCCGGGTCGGCTGTCTTTTGCCGGCCGCGACCTTTTGGCGCGAACTCTTGTCCCGCAAATCGCCCGGACTGTGCTATCCTTGCAGTCGGCGCTAGCGATGTCTGTCCCGACAGGTAGCGCCTGCCGATCCTGGGGAGGAAGCCATGAACGCACACACGCACGACGACGATCTGCGCGATGGGGCCACGGGCAAAGCGCATGCCAGAAACGGTTCCGATGTTGCCGACGCAAGTCACGCCCCCGACGATCCGATCCGCCGCACGTCCTACAGACCAGCCGCCCAGCGCCGCGCGCCCGAGCCTTCGCCGGCTGATCGGTACGACGACAGCCTGTGGGACAATATGCCTGTCTGACTGGGCGAATTTCGGTCGGTCGACCTTGACTTGACCCCGCGAACCCTGTCCGGTGGCACCCATCCGGCGGGGGCAGGCGATGGCGCAAAAGACGAAAATGGACGCCTTCGGGGCGGCTTCGCTGACCGGCTTTGCGGCCTTTCTGGCCTTCAACCAGATCATCATCAAATTCGTTGATCAGGGCCTTCAGCCCGTCTTTTTCGCGGGGCTTCGGTCGGCGCTCGCGGTTGGATGCCTGGCCTTGTGGATGTGGGCGCGCGGGCGGCCGGTCCGGCTGAGGCGGCGGTATCTGGTGCCCGGCACCCTGGCCGGCCTTGCCTTTTCGGCCGAGTTCCTGTGCCTTTTCACCGCGCTTGACCTGACCACGGTGACCCGCACCTCGATCATTCTGTATTCGATGCCGGTCTGGATGACTCTTGCCGCCCATTTCGTGCTGCCGGGCGAACGGGTAACGCCGGTCAAGGCGATAGGGCTGCTTTTGGCCTTCGCCGGGGTGACCTGGGCGATCCTGAACCGCGGTTCGGTGCAGGGGAATGCGAGCCTCTTGGGCGACATGTTCGCGCTTCTGGCGGCCTGGGGCTGGGCCGGCGTCACCTTGATCGCGCGCGGCACCAGGCTGCGCGAGGAGCGGCCAGAGATGCAGCTCTTCTGGCAGGTTCTGGTGTCGGCAGTCGTGCTACTGGCAGTGGCGCCGTTCATGGGGCCCCTGATCCGCGACCTTCAGCCCTTGCATCTGGTGGGTCTGGTCTTTCAGGTGGTGGCGGTCGTGTCGGCGGGCTACATGTTCTGGCTCTGGCTCTTGTCGATTTACCCGCCGGCGGCGGTGGCGAGCTTTTCCTTCCTGACCCCGATCTTCGGGGTTTTCCTGGGCTGGCTGGTCCTGGGTGAGCATGTCGGTCTGCCGACCCTGGGCGCGGCGGGGCTTGTCGCGGCGGGGATCATCCTGATCAACCGGCCGCCGCCGGCGCGTGGCTGACCCGGGGCCGGTCAGAGCCGCGCGATCCGGTCGCTGAGGAGCGCGAAGAACCCGTCGCGGTCGACATCGCTCATGAACATCGCGTTCGGGGCGCGGCCGGTCACCCGCCACCAGTCGGCAACGGTCATGCCCGTCGTGTAGCGGCCCTCGGTCTCGACCGCGACATGAATATGGCGGCCGCCGAAAAGGGCCGGTTTCAGAAGATAGGCGATCACGCAGGGGTCATGCAGGGGCGCGCCCTGGCTTCCGTATTTCGCGGTGTCGTAGCGCTCGAAAAAGTCGGTCCAGCTTGCCACGGCGCGGCCGACCACGGTGCCGAGGCCGCGCATCCCCTCGATCCAGGCGCGCGAAGTCAGCGCCTTGTGCGTCACATCGAGCGGCATCACCACCAGCGGCACGCCACTGGCGAAGACCGCTGCGGCCGCTTCGGGATCGACGTAGATGTTGAACTCGGCCGCCGGTGTGATGTTGCCCACCTCGAAATAGGCGCCGCCCATCAGCACGATCTCGGCCACGCGCGGCACGATGTCGGGGGCCTTCTGGAACGCCGTGGCGATATTGGTCAGGGGCCCGATGGGGCAGAGCGTCACGCTGCCCGGTGCCTCGCGCCGGAGCGTCTCGATGACGAAATCCACCGCATGGCCGGGGGCGACCGGCATGGTCGGCTCGGGCAGCGCGATACCGTCGAGCCCGGTCTTGCCATGCACATGTTCGGCGGTCACCAGCTTGCGCAGCAACGGTTCCGCGCAGCCGGCGAAGATGCGGACTTCGCGCCGCCCGGCCAGTTCGCAGATGGTGCGGGCATTGCGCAGCGTGTGGGGCAGGGGCACGTTGCCCGCCACCACGGTGATGCCCAGAATCTCGAGCTCGGGCGAGGCGAGCGCCAGCAGAATCGCCACCGCGTCGTCCTGACCGGGATCGGTGTCGATGATGATCTTTCGCGGGCTGGTCATGGCGGTCTCCGGTCAAATCCGCGCGCCAGAGTGGCGCGCCGCACGAGAGATGTCCAGTGCCGCATTCGTGTCAAAAACCCGCCACAAAGACCCGACATGGTTAAGACATTCTTTGTAGGCGGATTGGGTCATGGGTGCGGATGCAATCAAGATGAACCTCCATGTCGGGGGTCTGACGGCCGGTGCCGAGGATCTCGTTGTCTACATGGCGGCGAACCGGGCCGGGCTTCGGCGGGCCGGCTTCGGGCTGTTCTGTTTCGATCCGGCGGGCCACGGGCCGCAGGCCTTTGCGCAGGCGCTGCCCGATCCGGTGACGGACGCGGCTGGCCTTGATGCCGCAGCGGCGGCCCTTGCCGCACGCCTTGCCCCCGACCTGCGTGCGGCCACCACCGGAATGGTGCTGAGCATCGCCGATCTGGCCGGTCCGGCCAGCGATCTCATCCTCGGCCGGTTTCATCCTCAGGCCCGCCAGCGGGCACGGCTTGTACGCAAGGCGCTCGGCCAGGGGGTCGACCGCCTGGTTCTGGCCGTCCAGCCCTATGAAGAAATATTCCACGCCACCTGGATGCGGCTGGCCATGGACCGCGCGATCGAGCCTTTTGCCGACTATGCCCCGGTCCTGGCCGAGTTTCACGGCGGCTGGGCCGACCTCGGCGCTGCGCTGATCGAGGAACTGGAGCTGCGCGAGCTTTGCGTGATCGCGGCCCCCATGGGCGCACCTGACATGCTCGACCATATCGTGCCGGGTTTGCATCTGCGCCAGCCGGTGCGGCCGATAGCGGCCCCCCGGATCACCCCCGGTGCCGTAGCCATGGCGCAGCGCTGCATCGCCCAGGGCACCCGCCTGCAACCCGGCCAGCGCGACCGGCTGGTGGCCTTTCACGCCCGTCAGCCGCAGGTCAGCCCGGCGCTCGGCTTCTCGGCGCTGGCGCTTGCCGATCTGCGCGGCCGCTACGTGGCCGATCTCGATGCGCTGGCCGAACGCGCCGGTGTGACGATGGTCGGCGCCCGCGAACTGGCGCTGGCCGCCGAATAGCCGGCACCTGCGCCAGTTGGGCTTGCCAACCCGGGCGTTGCCCGTGCTATGACCCTGCGCAAGCGGCGGCCGTGCCGCGCGGACCGATGGCGGAGACCCCGGGGTGGCAGTCGACTATCAGATCGCGGCATTGTGGATCGGTGGCGATCTCAGCTTTCTCGAACAGCTGTGCCTCAAATCCTTTGTCGATGCCGGCCATCATGTGAAACTGTTCAGCTATGCGCCGATCGTCAATGCCCCCCAAGGCGTCGAGATGGCCGACGCGGCGGGGGTTCTGAGCCAGGACCGTTTCCTGCGCCATGCCCGCACCGCCAGCCCGGCGCTGCATTCCGACCTGTTTCGCTATCACCTCCTTCGGACCCACGACCGAACGATCTGGGCAGATACCGATGCGTATTGTGTCCGGCGCTTTACCACCGCCACGGGGCATTTCTTCGCGTGGGAATCCGACAGCGGCGTGAACGGCGGCGTGCTGGGCCTGCCGCAGGACAGCCCCGCGCTTGCGGCGCTGCTGGATTTCACCTCCGACGAATATGCGATTCCAGAATGGTATGGCGCGAAATACCGGGCCGAGTTGATCGCGGCGCGGGCTGCGGGCCACCCGGTCCATGTCGGCGAACAGCCCTGGGGCGTGTGGGGCCCGCACGCGCTGACCCATTTTGTCAAGCAGACGGGCGAGATCGGCCACGCCCTGCCGCGCGTGGCCCTGTATCCCTTTGCCTACGAGGATCGGGCGCTGATGCTGCGTCCGGGGCTCGATGCGGGCGCCTATGTGACGGACGAGACCTTTTCCATCCATTTCTATGGCCGCCGGATGCGGTCGCGGATCCTTGCGAAATACGATGGCGTGCCGCGCCGCCACAGCCTTATCGGCCGGCTGTTGCACAAGCACGGGATCGACCCTGCGGCAGCACCCATTCCCGCAAAGGCCGCCGCCGAACCGGAGGATGACGAATGAGCGGCACCGCGACCGACGCCGACGATATCGAGGCCATGATCGGGCGTCTGCGCACCGGGCCGTGCGACAGTTTTGCCGATGTCGGGGGCGGCGCGCTAGACCTTGCGCGCATCGCGGTCACGCGGTGGGATGCCGACATCTGGCTGATCGACCTGAACGCCGACGGCACCTTCGCCGAGCAATGGTCGCCGTGGCTCAAGCCCTATATCACCGCGCTCCGCACCGCCGGGGCCGACAGCGGCCGGGTTCGGATCGTGAACCGGATCGAGGATCTGCGGCCGGTCGACGTGATCGCCAATCTGGACGGCTTCGGAGATCGGGCCAAGATCAAGCATCTGGAGCCGGTCCTTGCCCGCGCTTTGCACGCCGAAAGCCGGATGCTGTGCGACATTCGCAAGGGGTCGGGCAGCTTTCCGTTCCTGAACGCCTATGGGGCGTGCGAGATCCTCTGGTCGCGGGAGGCGGCGGGCAAGCTGCGGTCGCGGGTTCTTTTTACCCCCAATCCGCCGGTGGCCGCGGCCACTGGCCTTTCAGGCGCGGCGGGCGAATGGGCCGGCATCGCCCGCGATCTGGCGGGACCGGGCGGGTTTTACCGCGCCAATCCAGAGCATTCCTTTCTGTTCATCCCGCGCGACAAGACGCTTGTCGTGACCTTCGACAATCTCGACATCGCCATGGGCAAGCGCGACGATCGGCGGCCCTGGGGCTTCGCCTTCATCGAAAAGCAGGGTTGGTCGATGCTGGGGGTGATGGCCAACGGCTGGACATGGTATCGCGACCCCTGGGTCGCGGCCGAGTTCGACCGGCTGGCGGCGGAAGGTTTTTTCGCCCGCTTCGACCGGGTGGTCTTTTACGGCGCCTCGATGGGCGGCTATGCGGCCTGTGCCTTTTCGGCGGCGGCCCCCGGTGCCGACGTGGTGGCGATCAGTCCGCAATCGACGCTCGACAAGGCGCTGGTCCCCTGGGAAACGCGCTATTCGACCGCCTGGGGGCGCGATTTTTCCGGCCCCTACGGCGATGCGGCGGCAGCTTCGGCCTGGGCGCGGCAGGTGTCGATCCTGTTCGATCCTTACGAGCCGCTGGACCGCGGCCATGCCGAACGGTTCACTGGCGCCAATGTCACCTTTCTCAGGGCGCCGCTTCTTGGCCACCGGCTCGGCTCGTCGTTGAACCAGATGGGCATTCTCGGCCCCACCATCCTTGCCGCACTCGAGGGGCGGTTGGCGCCGAGTGATTTTTACCAACGGCTTCGCGCCCGGCACACATTTCCCCGCTATCAGCGCGAACTGTTCCAGCGCGCGCTGGATCGCGGCCGCCCGGGCCTGGCCGAACGAGTGGGTCGCTGGGCGTTGCGGCACGACGACAGCCGTTTTTTCCGGCAGGCCCTGCGATCGCTGCCCACGGCCACCGGCTGAAATTCGCCCGCAGAGGCGCCGGCCGCCGGATTTCCGCCGACGGGCCCGGCGGGAACCGCCGCGTCGATTGGGCGTTATTGCTTAACAGGCCGCATAGGTCCAGTTGAACCCCGAGGCCCCGCCGCAAGACCGAAACCGCCGCGGGTAGCAGTGTTGTTGGAGGAATTTCCCATGGTCCGCGCTTTGAAGTCTACCACCGCCGTCGTGGCGTGCTTGTCGCTCTTGTTGCCGAGCATACCGTTCAGCGCGCGCGCTGAATCCACGTTGCGGACCCAGACCTGTGGCGGGGCGGGCCTGCCACCCTGTCCGCCCGCGGCAGGCCAGAAACCCGCCCAGAAACCTGCGCAGAAGCCCGCTCCGAAGCCCGCTCCGAAGCCCGCCCAGCAACCTGCCCAGCAACCTGCCCAGCAATCTGCCCAGCCGCCGGCGCAAAGCCCCAAGGGCAAGCCCGACAGTCTGCGCCAAGAGGTCAAGCCGGCGGATCAGACCCCCAAGGCGGCGCCCAAGGCAACCGGCCAGCAGGGCGGGCAGAAACCGCAGCCCCAGCCGCAGCCCAAGGCGCCGGCCCAGCCGCAGCCCAAGGCGCCGGCCCAGCAGGCTCAGCCCAAGGCGCCGGCCCAGCAGGCTCCGGCCCCGCAGAAGCCCCAGAAGACTGCCAACCCCGACGCGCGCAGCCAAGCTGGTCAGACGCCCCCGGTCATAATCGCCCCGGCGCCCGCAGCACCCGCTGACGCCAACGGCGCCGTCAAGGCCCAGACGCTGAACAAGCGCGACACGCTGCGGCAGCCGGCCCCGACGCCGAATAACGTGCCGAAACTGCCCGTGCAGCCCGATGCCGCCAGCGGTGCGGCCCCCGTTGCCGCCGCCGCCGCCGCTGCGGGATTGGGTGCTGCCGGCGCGAAGGGGGCGCCCGCCAAGGACGCGCCCGGTGTGGCGAAAGTGACCGAAGAGACGGTGACCAAGGATACGGCCCGCACGTCGGCGGAAGATTTCGCAACCCGTGTCGGCCCGCGGCCGGCCGGGGGCGGGCGGCCTGCCAAAGGTGCGGGTGGGCAGGTCTCGGGCGCGCCAGACGGCCGTGGCGTCTTTGCCCCGCAGCCCGGCGCACCAGTAGTGGTACGCCAGAGAAAGGGCATGTCCGATGCCGAAAGGCTGCTGCTTCTCGGTGTGGGCGCGCTGGCCGTCGGGGCGATGCTCTCGAACCACCGTACGGTTGAACTGAACTCGGGCGACCGGGTGGTGGTACGCGACGGCGACACTTATTCGGTGATCAAGGACGATGACGCGCTTCTGCGCCAGCCCGGCGCGAAGTTCCGCACCGAAACCTTTGACGACGGGTCCACCCGCACGACGGTCTTGCGCCCCGATGGCAGCCGGATCGTGACCATCCGCGATTCCGAAATGCGGGTGCTGCGCCGCACGCGCATCGACCCGTACGGGCGCGAGACGCTTCTGATCGACGACACCGTGCCCTATGCGCCGGTCGATGTCGGCCGCCTGCCGCGCCCGTTCTACGGGCCGGAACTGACCGCGCAGGACAATCAGGATGCCCTGCGTGCCGCTCTGGACCGCGAAAGCAACGCCGGGCGCCATTTCAGCCTGGCGCAGATCCGCGACATCCCCGAAGTCCGCTGGCTGGTCCCCGAGATCGACATCAACGCGATCACCTTCGATACCGGCTCGGCGGCGATCAGCCCCGACCAGGCGCAGCAGCTTGCCAGCCTTGGCGGGCTGATCCAGTCCTACGTCCACGACAACCCGCGCGAGGTCTTCCTGATCGAGGGCTATACCGATGCCGTCGGCAGCCCCGCCGCGAACCTTGCCCTGTCCGACCGGCGGGCGGAATCAGTGGCGCTGGCGCTGACCGAATATTTCCAGGTGCCGCCGGAAAATCTGGTGGTCCAGGGCTACGGCGAATCCTTCCTCAAGGTGGCGTCGCAGGGCGATGAACGAACGAACCGCCGCGTCGCGGTGCGGCGCATCACCGATCTGCTGCAATAGCGAATGCCGGCCTGACGAGCGGCCGCAGACGGACCCAAGGGGGCGGCTTCGGGCCGCCCCTTCGCTATGCGCAGGCTTCGGGTCGCGCAGGTCGCAGCGTCCATGCGATCGTCGCCAAAACCCAAGGAGATGACCCAATGACACTCGTCTATGAAGCCCTGGCCAGCGATCTTGTCGCCGGTCTGCGCGCGGGTGGCCCCGATGCCTATGGCCATCCGGCCGAACGCGCGGTTTCAGACGGTGACGGCAACCCCTGCCGTCACTGTCTGGATTTCGTTCCCAAGGGCGCGGCCATGCTGATTCTGGCCCACAGGCCCTTTTCGGTGCCGCAACCCTATGCGGAAACCGGCCCGATCTTTCTGTGCGCCGACGGGTGCGCCCGCCACCCCGGCACCAGCCTGCCGCCGATCCTGCGGTCGAGCCCGGCCTATCTGGTCAAGGGCTATTCGGCCGACGAGCGTATCGTATATGGCACCGGGCGCGTCGTGCCAGCCGCCGAAGTTCCGGGCTATGGCCAGACGCTGCTGGCCGATCCGCGCGTGGCCTTCGTCGATGTCCGCTCGGCCCGCAACAACTGCTTTCAGTTGCGCCTGCGCGCGGCTTGATCAGGATCAAGGCGGGCCAGGGGCTGACGGTGCAGTCTGGTGCAACCGATGCCGGCTGTCCCTTCCGCCGACACCGGACCTGGCGCTGTGGCCGCATGGCTGCAGCGCCTTTTCCTTTGCACCAACCGGCCTTGGTTTACCCGCCAGAAAACAACCTCCGCGCGATAAACTTTCGATTCCTTACATAAATCCGCCAGATTTTGCAGCTTTGGTAGCGTTATTGAAACGAAGACCGGATTGCCGCCATGCGCCTCGCCGTCGCGCTCCTCTGTCTTCTGCCACTTGCGCCGAACGCCGAGGCCCGCACCAGTATCGCCCGGCTTCGCACCATGGTGCTGCCTCACGAGATCGAGGGGGTCAAGGCCGCTTTTGCCGCCGCCCGTCAGAACGACGATACCGCGCGCCTCGATTTCAGCGAACAGCGCGATCTGTTCACCGCCTTCCGGGTGACCGATCCGCGCGGCCGGGTTCGCCAAGGACTGGCTCGCCGCCAGGCCCGGCTAGCCCTACGCCGCCACGGCGCGCGCCTGGATCCCCTATAACGCCGGCTTTCTCATGCGCGGCCAGGATGCGCGCCCGGCTATACGGCCCGGCCGGCGCTGGCGGCGTTTCGCGAATACCATCAGATGGCACTGGCCGAAGCGGAAACCGCCTACAAGCCTGCTCCCGAATTGTCGGCGCGTCCGACGCGGTCATCGTGCTTTCCAGGACCCAGGACGGGCAGGGCCGGATCAAGGAGATCGTCGCCGATGTGATGCGGGCCCAGCCGAACGCTCATACGGTGGAACTGGCCGCCAAGGATCTGGCGCCGAACTGGGGTGGGTCGCTGGCCGACATGTTCGACACCTGCGCCACCTGTGCGCCGATGGGCCGCGCCATCACCTACTTCTCGCCCGACTATTGCATGATCCAGGTGGTCTACCAGGCCCGGATCGGCGGCAAGGCGCAGGACTATGCCAATATCCTGCTCGACCGGTCCACCGACCTACGGCTCGATTTTGCGCGCCGCCAGCGCGCGGTCGACAGCCACGATCAGAGCGACAAGGCCAAGGCCATGATCGCTGCCTATCTTGACGATCCCGATAGGACCGACACCCGCATGGCCAGCCATTTCGACACGGTCTTTGGCTACCGCGACCATCCGCCGCCGCACCTGCCGGATGTGAAGGCCTGCGCGACCGCAAAGGCACGACAGGAACTGCCGTTCAATCCCTATGACCCCGCGCTCTTGCAGGCCGCGTCGGATGCACTGCCGCCGGCACCGCCGGGCCGTCCGTCGCCGGAATCCGAACCGGGGCGCGAATATCTCAAGCTTGCGCTGGTTGTGGCGCCCCATTCGAGCGATCTCTGGCAGGCGTTTGGCAGCAGCTACGATTACGAGGCCGACCCGGATGCCGGCCATACGAAGGGCGATCCGTTCAGCCATAACGCCATCATCCATTCGAACTACAAGACCGAATATCTGCGCAACTATGTCGAAAAGCTGATGCGCCGCTACAGCAACTGGATGTCGATGCGCGGCCATGACGCCACCGGGCAGCCGAGCGAAGCGATGTTCGACGACAAGCTTACCGAGACAAGTTGCGCAGTGGTGCGGGCCTAACGGCTGCTCGATTCCGTCTGCACGGCGATGGGCGACACCTGTTTCTGGAACGAGTATGATGAGCGGTCGACGAAGGCGGTGGTTCAGGACGCGCGCAAACATCGCCACTGCGATCCCGAACTGACGGGCAGCATCGCCAGTATCCAATACCAACTGACCCCGCCCGACATTGCGCCGTCGCCGTTTCCCTGACGCCGGTCAGAGCCGGTTGAAAAGCCCGGTCAGGCGCGCCGCTTCGGCGTCGAGCCCGAACGGCGCGTTGACCACGAACATCCCCGACCCGATCATGCCGTGGCCGTCGCGGGCCGGGCGAAAGCGGACCTCGTGGCGCAGCACCTTGGGGAAGTTCACCCGCTCCAGCGCCGCCAGCATCGGGCGGTGGCGCAAGTCGGCCAGCACCGGATACCAAAGGGCGATGACCCCGACATTCCATTTGCGGTGAATGTCATACATCTGCTTCGGCAATGCCTCGTAGTCGGCCTTCACCTCGTAACTCGGGTCGATCAGCATCAGGCCCCGGCGCGGCTCGGGCGGGGTGACCGCCAGCGCCATCGCCATGCCGTCAAGCTTGCGGCAGTGGGCATCGAAAGGCAGCATCGCGTCGCGCAGCGCCTCGAACTCCTGCGGGTGCAGTTCGGCCAGCCAGGCGCGGTCATCCGGGCGCAACAGCAGCGCGGCCACCAGGGGCGATCCGGGATAGGCCTGCGGGCCATAGCGGCGGCGCACCTCGGTCAGGGCACGGGCATAGGGGTGATCGGCGGCGAACCAGGTCCGGGCTTCGGCCGTGGCGATGCCTTGCGCCGCTTCGCCGGTCTTCAACGCCTCGGGTGCGTCGAGCGCGTAAAGCCCGCGCCCGGCATGGGTTTCGATATAGCTGAGCGGCTTGTCCTTGCGCGTCAGATAGTCGAGCATCGCGGCCAGCAGCGCATGCTTGTGGACATCGGCCAGATTTCCGGCGTGATAGCCGTGCTGATAGGACAGCATTCCCACCCCCTCGAAACAAAAAGACCCTCCCTTGGGGGGAGGGCCGGTTGCGTCGATCGGTCCCGGTTATTTCGGGCCGATCATCATCACCATCTGGCGGCCTTCCAGCCGCGGCATGCTTTCGATCTTGCCGATCTCGATCACGTCGGCCGCAACCCGGTTCAGAAGCTCGAGCCCGAGCTCCTGGTGCGCCATCTCGCGGCCCCGGAACCGCAGCGTCACCTTGACCTTATCGCCTTCGCCAAGGAACTTGACCACGGACCGCATCTTGACCTCGTAGTCATGGGTATCGGTTCCGGGGCGGAACTTGATTTCCTTGATCTCGATGATCTTCTGCTTCTTGCGCGCATCAGCCTCGCGCTTCTGGGTCTCGTACTTGTACTTGCCGAAATCCATGATCTTGCAGACAGGGGGTTCGGCGTTTGGCGAGATTTCCACCAGATCGAGCCCGGCCTCTTCGGCCATCTGCATGGCCCGGGCGGGTGTTACGACGCCCACATTCTCTCCTTCAGCCCCGATCAGGCGAATTTCCGGCGAACGGATACGGTCATTAATGCGTGGTCCCGTGTCGCGTTGCGGCGGGGCATTGTGCGGTCTGCGGGCTATGGTGGCGTTCCTTCTGTGGTTGCGGTCGCAATCGGCCTGCAAAATAGACGCGGGGCGCGCCCACTTCAACCCGGATTCGCGCGCCGCCGTTCCCCGGCAATTTGCTTTGCAAGTGATCAATTCTCTGGCATAGCAACTGCGCTGAGCGCCGTTGGCCGGCATTTTGTCGGGGTCGCGCTCTTTCGGAAGGATGAAACCATGAACAGAAATGTCGTAATCGCGCTAATCATCGCTATTCTGGCTTTTGGTGGCTACTACTACTACAGCCACCAGCAGCAGGCCGCGCAAGAGGCCGCGGCCATGCAGAAGGCCTCCGATGAGGCTGCAGCGGCGAAGAAAGCCGCCGACGATGCCGCCGCCAAAGCCGCAGCCGACGCCAAGGCCGCAGCCGATGCCGCCGCCGCGGCCGCAAGCAGCACCGCAGCCGCCGCGACCAGCGCCGCCTCGGCCATCGCCGCCGATCTGCTCGACCCGGCCAAGTTCGACGCCGACAAGCTGAGCGCCGCGATCGATGCGTCGAGCCTTGCTGCCGATGTGAAAGCTACGCTGAAGTCCGCCGTCGAGGCCGCCAAGGCCAACCCGTCGATGGTTCAGAGCGCCATCGACCAGGTCAAGAAAGCGCTTGGCATGTGATCCGGCCCCCTTGGGGCCGCTAAGGAAAAGCCGCGCGGAGCCTGGGCCCCGCGCGGCTTTTTCGTCAACGGGTCTGCGGTCAGATCCCGTCGCCGACAAAGGCCTTTTCGACCACGTATTCCTTGGGGTCGGAATTGGCGCCCTCGCGCAGACCGAAGCCTTCCAGCACCGCCTTCACGTCGATATTGAAGGCCAGCGAGCCGCACACCATTGCCCGGTCATCACGCGGGTTCAGCGGTGCAATGCCAAAATGATCGAAGATCATGCCGCTTTCCAGATTGTCGGTGATGCGGCCCATGAACGGGCTTTCCTCGCGCGTCGTCGTCGGAAAATAGTGGAGCTTGTCGCCCACAATCTCGCCAATCAGCGGATCGTCCTTCAGGCTTTCGACCAGTTGGCGGCCATAGTCCAGCTCGGCCACCGTCCGGCAGGTGTGCAGCATATAGATCTCTTCGTATTTCTCGTAGGTCTCGGGCTCGCGCATCAGGCTGGCGAAGGGGGCGATGCCCGTCCCGGTCGCGAGGAACCAGAGCCGCTTGCCGGGCAGAAGCGCATCATGCACCAGCGTGCCCACGGGTTTGGGGCGCAGGATGATCTGGTCGCCGGGCCGGATGTGTTGAAGGCGCGAGGTCAGGGGGCCGTCAGGCACCTTGATCGAATAGAACTCCAGTTCCTCGTCCCAGGCGGGCGACGCGATGGAATAGGCGCGCAACAGCGGTTTGCCTCGGTTGTCCAGAAGCCCGATCATCACGAATTCGCCCGACCGAAAGCGCAGGGACTGCGGCCGCGTCACCCGGAACGAAAACAGCCGGTCGGTCCAGTGCTTGACGGATGTGACCGTCTGCGCGTCGGGCAGGGTCTTGACGGCGGGTATGGCGGCGATGTCGTTCACGGGGAGCCTCGGGCGTTTGTTTGTACAGAAACGATTTCGGAGCCTTGGCGCCGCTTTTACAGCCTATACCGGTTTCTGGAAAGATGATTTGATCGAAGTCAGGTGCGCAGCCGGGCGCGATAGTCGTTTTCGCGCCAGTCGGCGCGGAAAAACCACTGGTCGGCGGTCTGGCGGGCGGCAAGGTCGTCGGAAATCTCGACCTCGTCAAAGCCGACACGGCGGGCCATCGCATATTGATCGGCGATCACATGGCCATGGGCGCGCAGTCGCCCCAGGTAGCCTGCGGCCCGGATATGGCGGGCCAGACTAAACCCCCGCCCGTCGGAAAAGGCCGGGAAGGCCACGCAAACCAGATCGGCGCCGGTAGTGTCCGGCAGGTCCGCCGGCGCTGTGTCCGAGCCGATCTCGACCCTCCGGGTTCCCTGGTAGTCGTCGGCGTGAAAGCCGTCGTCGCGCACGATCACGCTCATGCCACGTTCTCCTTCAAGACCGCTGCCTCCGCCTCGGCGGCGGGCAGGGGGCCACGCACCGCACGGCCATTGACGAAATGGATGCCGCATTCTTCCTTGTTCTGCCCACGCCAGCGCCCCGACCGCGGGTCTTCGCCAGCGGCCACGGGCGACGTGCAGGGCGCGCAACCGATCGACGGATAGCCGCGCGCCACCAGAGGATGCCGGGGCAGGCGGTTGTTGACCATATATTCCTCGAGATCGTCGCGCCCCCAATGGGCGAGCGGGTTGACCTTGAGCCGCTTGGCATCTTCATTCTCGAAAAACTCGATCGTTGCGCGGGTCGATGCCTGAAAACGCTTGCGCCCGGTGATCCAGCCGTCAAACCCGCGCAGCGCGCGTTCAAGCGGCACCACCTTGCGCATGTTGCAGCAGGCATCGGTGTTGAACTGATGCAACGTTCCGTCCGGGTCTTCGAAGTCGGTATCCCGACGGTCGGCGCGGATCAGGCGGATGTCGGTCAAGTTGAGCTTGTCGGCCAGCTCGCGCTGATAGGCCAGCGTTTCGGGGAAAAGCATCTGCGTGTCGATGAACAGAACCGGCGTCGCGGGCGCGATGACCGAGACGAGATGCAAAAGCACGACCGATTCGGCCCCAAAGGACGAAACCAGCGCCAGATGCCCGACCTGCTCGTCGCTCAGCGCGCGTTCCAGCACCGCCGTCGCCGAATGGTGGCGATAGCGGTCATTCAGGCGCGCTACCCGCGTATCGAGATCGGCCGGATCAAGCGGCATCGCGCGCGGTCTCTTCGGGGTAAAGGGCAGCCTTGAACGGGTCAGGCCCGAGGCGACGGAAGGCGTCGATGAAGGTTTCGGCCCGGTTGGTGCGCAGGTCCAGATAGGCGCGCAGCAGCCGCTCGATGGCCGGCACCACCTGATCGTAGGCGAAGCCGGGGCCGACCTTGTCGCCGATGCTGGCCTTTTCGGTGTGGTCGCCGCCAAGCGTGATCTGATAATTCTCGACCCCGGCACGGTCGAGCCCGAGTATGCCGATATGGCCGACATGATGGTGCCCGCAGGCATTGATGCAGCCGGATATCTTGATCTTGAGCGCGCCGATTTCCTCTTCCAGGCCGATGGCCCGGAAATGGGTGGCGATCTCTTGCGCGACCGGGATCGACCGGGCGGTGGCCAGCGCGCAATAATCCATGCCGGGGCAGGCGATGATGTCTGACACCAGCCCGATATTGGCGGTGGCGAGCGCTTCGGTCTTCAGCGCCGCATGCAGGGCCGGCAGGTCGGATTTGTGGACATGGGGCAGGATGACGTTCTGTTCGTGACTGATCCGCAGTTCGCCATGGCCGTACCGGTCGGCCAGGTCGGCCAGAAGCCGCATCTGCGTCGAGGTCGCGTCGCCCGGCGTTGCGCCGTGGGCCTTGAGCGACACGGTGACGATGGCATAGCCGGGCGCGCGGTGCGGTGCGAGGTTGGTGTCGGTCCAGGACCGGAATGCCGGATCGGTCGCGCGTGCGGCATCGTAGACGGCCCAAGGCGCCTCGCGCCAAACGGGCGGGGCAAACTGGGCAGCTATGGATGCAAGCGCCTCCTGATCGACGCCGGAAAATTCGCGCCGCGTGTCTGCAAAGCGCGCCTCGACCGCGTCGCGAAATTTCTCGATCCCGTTCTCGAAGACGGTGACCTTGATGCGCGCCTTGAACTTGTTGTCGCGCCGTCCCATCAAATTGTAGACCGACACGATGGCTTCCAGATAGGGCAGCAGGTCGGCCTTTCTCAGGAAGGGGCGGATCACCTGGCCGATCAACGGCGTGCGGCCAAGCCCGCCGCCGACGATCACCTCGTATCCGACCTGGCCCGAGCCGCCGCGCACGGTGCGCAGGCCGATGTCATGGGCGCGGGTGACGGCGCGGTCGGCCGGCGCGCCGGTGATCGCGATCTTGAACTTGCGCGGCAGGAACTGGAATTCGGGATGGTCGGTCGACCATTGGCGGATAAGCTCGGCGACCGGGCGCGGATCTTCGATCTCGTCGGCGGCGGCGCCGGCGAAATGGTCCGCGGTGACATTGCGGATGGTGTTTCCGCTGGTCTGGATCGCATGCATCTGCACATCTGCAAGCGCGTCGATCATGTCAGGCACGTCGGGCAGCTTCGGCCAGTTGTACTGGATGTTCTGGCGGGTGGTGAAATGGCCGTAGCCCTTGTCCCAACGATCGGCGATCAGGGCAAGCTGCCGCATCTGGGTCGACGACAGCGTGCCGTAGGGAATGGCCACGCGCAGCATGTAGGCATGCAGTTGCAGATAAAGTCCGTTCATCAGGCGCAGCGGGCGGAATTCATCCTCGGTCAGGGCGCCGGCAATCCGCCGCTCGACCTGGCCGCGGAACTGGGCCGCACGGGTGCGAACGAACGCCTCGTCGAAATCGGCATACTTATACATGCGACGTCTCCTGCTTGCCGTGGCGATAGTTCGAGGGCCCGCGCGTGCGGAAGGCTTCGCGGAAATGGATCGGTTCGGGGCCATTCGGGCCGGCCTTCGCATCGGCAAGATAGGCGCCGACGACGGTCTGGCGTTGTGCCTCGCCCTTCAGAAGCCGGAGCTGCGCATGGGCTTCGTCCTCGATCAGTTCGGCCTCGTGATGGTGGCGTGTCCAGCGGTCGTCGGCGGTCAGATAGACCACGTCGCCCTCCAGAAGCGCGTTGGCGGTGACGACCTTTGGAGAGAAGGGGCGAGCCATGGGAGATTCCGGGTTGTATTTCTGACCCCAATATAGGAAATTTTCCCGGTTTTGCGCCAGTCTCCCCTTGCAGATAAGGACATTTGTTTCGTATTACGGGCGAGGTAGAACCCACGTTTCGATATCGACGGGAAATGCGAATGTCAGTCCGACTTGACGAAATGGACCGGAAAATCCTTGGCGAGTTGCAGGAGGATGCGAGCCAGTCGCTCGATGAAATCGCCCGCAAGGTCGGCAGTTCCAAGACCCCGGTGTGGAACCGCATCCGCAAGATGAAGGACGCGGGCGTGATCGGCCGGCAGACCGCGATCCTCGACCCCGAGGCGCTGGGGCTCGAGGCCTGTTTCTTCGTGCTGATCCGCACCAGCGAGCATGAGGCGGAATGGCAGAAGAAGTTCCTGAAAACACTGAAGGAACGGCCCGAGGTGCTGGAGGCGCACCGGCTGGCGGGCGACATCGATTATGTGCTGAAGGTGCGCGTGAAGAACGCGCGGGCCTATGACACGTTCTACCAGGCGCTGATTTCCGAGGTGAAGATCTACAATGTCACGGCTCTTCTGAGCATGGAAGAGATCAAGTCGACGACGCTGCTGCCGCTGTGAAATGGCCGGGACTGGCGGGCCGGGCCGGGGGTTTCATCCCCGGACCCCCGAGGATATTTGCGCCACGATGAAGGCCGGATCAGATTTTGACCATCAGCCGCTCCAGCCCGTGGAAGTGGTAGAGGTTCGCGTAGCGCGGCGGCTCGGCCAGCGCGAGGTTCGGGCAGCGGGAGAAGAGTACCGGGAGCGCGACCTGCAGTTCGAGGCGGGCCAGGGGCGCGCCGAGGCAGAAATGCAGGCCCGCGCCGAAGGAATGGTTCGGCCGGACCGGGCGGGCGGGATCGAAGCGGGCGGGTTTTTCCCAGTGCGCCGGGTCGCGGTTGGCGGCGGCGAGCAGCAGGCCGATCTCGTCCCCGCGGCGGAAGGCATGGCCACAAACCTCGGCATCTTCATAGACATGGCGGGTGAAAAGATGGAGCGGCGGGTCGTGGCGGAGGATTTCCTCGACGGTCGCGTCGATACGTGTCGGGGCGAGGGCGGCAGGGGTCGTCGGCCGGCCGAGCAGCGCCTTCACGCCGTTGCCGATCGCATGCACCGTGGCTTCATGGCCGGCGTTCAGGAGCAGGATGCAGGTGGAGATCAACTCGTCTGTCGAAAGCCCGTCGCCCTCGGCGTTGGCGGCGATGAGATGGGTGATGAGATCATCGGCGGGGCTGGCACGGCGGGCTTCGACATGGGCGGCGAGAAAGGCGACGAACGCTTCGGTGGCGGCGACGGCGCGGTCTTCGTCCTGGCGGGTGCGGCGGGCCTGATACATGCCGACCATGGCGTTCGACCAGGCCAGAAGATCGTCGCCCCGGTCTTCGGGAACCCCGAGGAGGCGGGCGATGATGGTGACGGGCAGGCGGGTGGCGAAGGCCTTCAGGAGGTCGAACTCGCCCGATGGGAAGGCGTCGATCAACTCGTGGCAGAGGGCGCCGATTTCCGGTGCCAGGGCGGCGATGCGGCGCGAGGTGAAGGCGCGCAGCACCAGCGCGCGCAACCGGGTATGGCGCGGCGGCTCCAGTTCGAGCATCGAATGGGCCTCGACCGCGTAGAAGGGTTTGAGATGGTCGGGAACAGGCCGGATACGCTCGGCCGGCAATTCGCGGCCGAACCGGCGGTCGCGCAGGATGGCGCCGACGGCGGTGGCCGAACTGGTGCAGACCAGGCCATAGTCCTGCCAGAGGAAGAAGGGGCCGGTGGCACGGGCGCGTTCGTAGAACGGGTAGGGGTTTTGCACGAAGCCCGGCGCGGTCGGGGATTGCGACAGGGTGTGCATGCGGGCTCCTTCGTCTGTGTGCTGAGCTAGTCGACGCGCGCACGCGCGGTCAAGTGCTGCGCCCGCGGCCCTGCGCGATAAGGACACCGGCGCCGACGATCAGCGCGCCCAGCAACTGCACCGGGTTCCAGCCGGCGCCCCCGAGCGCGAAGAGCAGCATCACATAGAAGGGTGCGGCATTGATATGCAGCGATGCGATACCGACACCGAGCCGCCCGACCCCGATGATCCAGAGCATCTGCGAAACTGCGAGCGACCCGAACCCGTAAAGCGCGAGATAGCCCATGTGGCGCCAGTCGAAGGCGGCGGTATCGACCCCGGTGCCGAACCAGAGCGCGGTGATCCCGTAGGCGGTGGCGGTCGCAAGACTGGCGCCGGCCAGGGTGATCGCCGTCTGGCCCAGCGGGCTGAGGCCGGGCAGCCCTTTGACGGTCTCGCGCGAGGCCCAGCAGTAGAGCCCGGTCGACAACAGAACCGCGCCCGCGCCGAGACCGACATGCAGATGGCCGATGCCGTTGGCATAAGTGACAAGTCCGCCCATCAGGCTGAGGGCGAGACCGGCCACCAGAGCCAGCGTCAGCCGGCGCCCGTCCAGGAGGCACTCGAGCCCGATTCCGATGATCGGCAGCGCCGACGAGGTGATCGCCACCGTAACCCCGTCGGTCAGGCTTTGCGCGACGACCATCAGATAGGCGCCGGCGCCGAAGCCGATCATCCCGATCAGCATGCCGCGCCGCCACGGGGCGCGGGCGAGCGTCCCCGCCCCTTCGAGCGCCAGCCAGAAGAACAGCAGCGACAGGGCGCCGAGCGCCAACCGCGCGGCGGTCAGCGCCAGGGGCGACATGACGGGCAAGAGCTGTGCCACCATCGGAAAGCCAACGGCCCAGACCATCATTGCCGCCACGCAGAACAGGTTGGCGTTCAGGCGGTTCTGTTCCGGGTCGGACGAAAGGGTGGCGTCGGTCACTCGGGGCCCCGTCGGATGCGTTTCAGCCAATCTGGCACGGCGCATGCCTGGGCTACCGGCTGGAAGCGACGCGGCAGGTCGCGGATGGCCCCGGCCCAGGCCTCACGCCCAGAGCAAGGCCCGGGGTCAGGCGGTGTCGGCCAGCGCGCGGGCGATCGGGGCAAAATCGTCAGCCTTAAGGCTCGCGCCGCCAACCAGCGCGCCGTCGACATTTGCCACCGCAAAGATCTCGGCCGCGTTCGACGGCTTGACCGAGCCGCCGTAGAGCAGGCGCATGTGCGCGGCATCCGCCCCGAATCGCGCGGTCAGCCGGGCGCGCAGGAAATCGTGCACCTCGGCGATTTGGGCGGTGGTCGGAGTCCGGCCGGTGCCGATGGCCCAGACCGGTTCGTAGGCGACGACGCTGTTGGAGGCGGTTGCCCCGTCTGGCAGAGACCCCTCGATCTGCCGTCCGATCACGTCGAGCGTCGCGCCCCCGTCGCGGTCGGCGCCGGTTTCGCCAACGCAGATGATTGCCGTCAGGCCCGCGGCATGGGCGGCCGTGGTCTTGGCACTGACCATCGCATCGGTTTCCCCATGATCGGCGCGGCGTTCGGAATGGCCGACGATCACATAGGTGGCCCCGGCATCGGCGAGCTGGCCGGCGGAAATGTCGCCGGTATGGGCCCCGGACGCGGCGGCATGGCAATCCTGCCCGCCAAGCCGGATCCGGGCCGTGCCGATGGTTTCGGCCGCCCAGGCCAGCAATGTTGCGGGCGGGCAGATCAGGATATCGCAGGCCGGATCGCCGATGGTCTGGATCAGCTTCGTCACTTCGCCAAGGCTGGCGCGGCTGCCGTTCATCTTCCAGTTTCCGGCGGCAAGTTTGCGTCGCATCAGGGCTCCTTTTCGGGGTCGACGCGACATTGGGACATGGCGCGGTCAAGCGGAATGAGTGATGGCACTATCGGCGCGCGCCCGGTCAGCCCTGCGGCATGTCCTTGAACTTGATCGATTCCCCGCAGCCGCACGCCTCGGCCACATTGGGATTGTTGAACTTGAAGCCGGCTTCCAGAAGCGAGGTTTCATAGTCGATCTCGGTTCCGAACAGGAACATCTGCGCCATCGGCGCGATCATGACACGGGCACCGTCCTGCTCGACCACCTCGTCGAGCGGGCCGGCGGTGCTGGCGACTTCCATCGTGTATTCCATGCCCGCGCAGCCGCCCTTCTTGACGCCGAGCTTGAGGCCAAAGGCCTGGTCGCGCGCCATCAGCCGCGCGATCTGCGCCACCGCGCGGGGGGTCAGTGAAACGGGCGATTTGCCGGGAATTCCAAACATGAAGTTATCCTCTCCGTGCTAATTTAGTGCGAAAGGTCGGGGATTCCAAGCGGCGGCAGATGGGCGAGCAGCACAAGCGTGCCAGCGGCGGTGGCAAAGGCCCAGCCGAATGACGCAAGGGTGCCGATGATGACATATTCGCTGATCTTGCGGTCGTCGCCGACGCTGCCGAACCGCAGGACCGATTTCGCCGCAATGAGAAAGCCGATCCCCCCGGCCTGGCCGGTCATGACAAGGCAGAAGATCAACCCGCGCTCCAGAAGGCCTATGGCGCGCCCGCCGTTTGGCAGGCCCTCGGCGGCCATCGTCCCGCCCCAGGCTTGCGTGGTCCAGGGGTCCATCAGAAGGCCGACAGCAAAGCCCCCGGCGCGGGTGGCCAGGATAAGACCTGCGCCAAGGGCATAGAGCGGGGGAAGTGCGGGCAGACTGGCGAGGTGCCCGCCTGCCCAGAGGCCGGGGGCGAGCCGGGCAATGACCGCAAGACTGGCGCCATGAAGCGCCTGATCGACGATGAACAGGGCAAGCCGCTGACCCCCGAGGCGGGTCCGGGATGCGCCGAGCTTTGCAAGGTCGATCGCCAGGTGAAGGGCAGCCAACCCGACGAGCAGAAGCGATGCGCTGCCAACCGCCGCCACAGCCGTCGCCAGAACCACCGCCGCATGACCAAGCATGGCGCCGGGCTTGCCCTTGTGTTCCGCCATCCAGCGGCTCTGGAACGCGAAGTCGGCCAGCACATGCGCCAAGAGCAGGGCGGTGAAGGTTTCGATCATCCGGGGCGTCCTTGCGTACCGGCCCGCTCGAATTCATCTTCCCAGTTCCGCAGGACACGGCGCAGAACCGGCCCGCCCACGCCCGCCAGCCGGTAACTGACGGCCTGAGGTGAAATGCCGATCCGGCCCGCCATGTCGGCAAGCGTCGGGCTGTCGGGGTGAAGATAAAGCGCCATCGCCTCGGCCTGTTCGCGGCTCCAGCGCCGCAGGAGCTGCTCGATCAGCGCGGCGTGGTTGCGGTGCAGCGGGCCGATACCCTGACCCTCGATGGCCAGAAGGTGATGGCGACCCAGCGTGTCGAGCGCATGTCCCGCCGATTCGAAGGCGGTTCCGCGGGCGTCCGAGAGGTCTTTCGAGCCAAGACTGTCGGCGCTGCCGACACCGATGGCGACGCGCGTCGTCGCATCGGCGCCGTCCGCATGCAATCTGGCCATGACATAGAGCGCTGCCCTGAGCCCGTAACCGGCTTCATCGATGTGGACCTGCCAGCCGTCGCCCCGAAACCGGGTGAAGCGTGTTTGCGCACCGGCAAACCAGCCGGAAATCTCGTTCGCGGCATCTGCCAGCAGCGCAAATGTGGCATCCAGAACCTCGTGCGGCACCTCGCGTGAATTCACGATGTCGCCGGTCAGGACGGCCGATAGATTCGTCTGCGTAGTTGGCATCAACTTCCTGGGGTTGATTTTCGATTTATCAAGCTATAAGGCTTTACTTATGGAAAATCAAGTTATTTGGCTTTATCACATGAAGCCAAGCTCCAACCGCGCCTCGTCGGACATCATGTCCATGCCCCACTGGGGCTCGAACGTCATCTTGACATTCACGTCCCTGACCCCGTCCAGAGGCTCGATGGCACTTGCCACCCAGCCGGGCATCTCGCCGGCCACCGGGCAGCCGGGCGCGGTCAGGGTCATCGTTACCTCGACGGCATTTTCCGGAGATATATCAATCGTATAGACCAACCCGAGGTCGTAGATGTTGACCGGGATTTCCGGGTCATAGACCGTGCGGCAAGCCGCGACCACGCTGTCATAAAGCGGGTGGTCGGTGGTTGAAGGTCTGATCAGGGGGGTGCCCTCGATCGGGTCTTTGGATTCGGCCGTCATGATGGTTCCATGGATTTCCTGAGGGATTATATAGGAATTCCCGCGCCGGGGTCCAGACAGCGATTTGATTTCGTCCGGGCTTCGCCGGGCCAGCCCATGCAGAACGGCTGCCTGCCCCCGTGCGCCATCCAAAGGGCGGGGGCGCCACGCGGCCCGACCGGTCTTCTGCCCGTCAGTAGTTGCGGATCAGCCCAACGAGACGCCCCTGCACCTTGACATGGCCCTCTGGCAGCACCCGGGTTTCATAGGCGGGGTTCGCGGCTTCGAGCGCGATCATGTTGCCGCGCCGGCGGAATCGCTTCAGCGTCGCCTCGTGCCCTTCGACCAGAGCCACGACGATATCGCCGTTTTCGGCGCTGGATTGTTCGCGGATCACCACGATGTCACCATCGTTGATCCCGGCTTCGATCATCGAATCGCCCTTGACCTCGAGCGCGTAATGCTGACCGCGACCCGACAGCATCGACCCCGGCACCGACACATGATGCGACACTTCCGAGATCGCCTCGATCGGCACGCCGGCGGCGATGCGGCCCATGACCGGCAGCTCCATCGCATGCAGCGTCTCGACCGGAATGGCGGCCCTGGGCTGATCGGCCCGGGCACCCTGAATAAGACGCGGATTGAACCCGGGCTTGTCCATCGCCTCGGGCAGTTTCACGATCTCGATCGCACGGGCCCGGTGGGCGAGGCGGCGGATGAAGCCCCGCTCCTCGAGCGCGGTGATCAGCCGGTGGATGCCCGATTTGGACCGCAGATCAAGCGCATCCTTCATTTCGTCGAACGACGGGGGAACCCCGTCGCGCGCGACGCGCTTTTGAATGAAATCCAGGAGTTCCAACTGCTTGCGGGTCAGCATTGTGCCTGTATCCTTGTGCCCGGTGCGGTGCTGTTCTGCGCCTGTTCTAGCCGTGTTCCCGGTTTGTGTCAACAAACTCGCGGTCCCGTCAGGGGTTCAGCACCACCGGCCCACCCACATAGGCGCGCGTCTGGCCGCCCGTGTCGTCGCTGTCGCACATGATCCCGATGCCGGTCAGGCGCGCAGCATCGTTGCGCCCGGTCGCGCGCCGATAGATCGCCGCCAGATCGGCCGTTTCGGCGCGCCAGGTGGCCAGCGGCGCTTCTGGCCCGCCATCGGCGACATAATGGGTGAAGCCATCGATGACCTTCCAGTCGCCGCGCTTGTAGGCGCGGTTGGCCCAGATGATCTCGGCCGCATGCTTTCCGCCCCCTGCGTCGGCAAAGGCCAGGAAGAACCGCAAGGGGTGATCGTCGCCCGCCGGCGTCGTTTCGTCGAGCGGCGACGACACGGGTTGATCGACCCGCCAGAACCACGACAGGCGCGAAAACCGGCGGATGTCGATATCGGCGCTGCGCATCAGGATCGAGCCTCCGGCGTCGGTATCGCATTCCAGAGCATCATGCCCGTCGACCCGCGTCAGCCGCATCTGCATCGGGCGGCGGAACCAGAAGGTCCGGTGCAGCCAGCCGGGGGGCAGCGGAGACAGGCTGAAGGGGGGTGCAAAATTCATGAGCGTCACCGCGTCCGGCCTGTCGGCGGTCACCGGGCTGTCGGGGCCGGGGATTGTCCAGGCCAGGTACAGGGCGGCCCAGATCAGCGCCGCACCCGCCAAGCCGGCGCCAAACCAGCGCTTCATCGGTTGCCCCTTCGGTTGCGGGCAAGCGGGCCGCCCGACCCTGGGCCCCCGGCCGCAACCTGTTCAAAGGCCCTCATATCGGCAGATAGGTGACGATCTCACCCCCGTCGCGCGCCGCATCGCCCGCAGGTCGGATCAGCAGTGCATCCGCCTCGGACAGGATCGACAGAAGTGCTGAATCCTGCCGGTCGAACGGGGTGACGATGGGCAGGTCGGCGCCCTCCGCAAGCCGCGCGCGCATGAAGTGGGCGCGCGGCCCGTTGGCCTCGACTGCGGCACCGAGGCGGGCGCGCAGCGGCGCATGACGCCCCGACAGCCCCTGAAGATGCGCCATGAGCGGCAACAGGAAAAGATGGGCGCAGACGATGGCCGACACCGGGTTGCCGGGCAGCCCCAGCATCACTGCGCCGTTCAGCCGGCCCGCCATCAGCGGCTTGCCCGGCCGCATGGCGATTTTCCAGAAGGCGCGCTCCATCCCTAGGTCGGCGGCGACCTTGCCCACAAGATCGTGGTCGCCGACCGACGCGCCGCCGAGCGTGACGATGACGTCCGCACCCTCGGCAAGGCCGAAGGCAAAGCGCAGGGCAGGCTCGGTATCGCGGGCGATCGGCAAGATACGCGCCACGGCCCCCGCCGCCTCGGCCAGTGCCGCGACCGCAAAGGCGTTCGACGAAATGATCTGGCCCGGCCCGGGCGCTTCGCCCGGCATCACCAACTCGTCCCCCGTCGACAGGATCGCCACCACCGGGCGCCGAATCACGCTGACCCGGTCGATATTCATCGCGGCCAGAAGCGCAAGATCGGCGGGGCGCAGGCGGCGGGGGGCGGCAAAGCTGGCGCCCGCCCGAAAATCCTGCCCCGCCGGTCGGATATGGGTGCCGGTTTCCAGCCGGTCGCCGAGCGTGATCCGGTCGCCGGCGCGCCGGCAATCCTCCTGCAAGACCACCCGTTCGGCACCTGCTGGCAGGGGGGCGCCGGTAAAGATGCGCACTGCCTCGCCCGGTCCGATCCGACCCGCAAAGCCGTGGCCCGCGCCCGCCTCGCCGATCACTGCCAGTTCGGCGCTCGAGCGATGATCCGCCTCGCAGATCGCATAGCCGTCCATGGCCGAGGCATCGAAGGGGGGTTGGGTCAGGCGGGCCGTCACCGGCCCGGCCATGACCCGGCCCCGTGCCTGTCGCAGGCCGATCTCTTCAGCCCGCAGGGGCGCGGCAAGGGCCAGAATCCGCGCCAGGGCTTCCTCGACAGAAATCACCGCTTCGCCTCGTAACGGCCGGATTTTCCACCATCTTTCAGGACAACCTCGATGCCGTCGATGCGCATGGCCCGGTCCGCCGCTTTCAGCATGTCATAGACCGTCAGCGCCGCGACCGAGGCGGCGGTCAGAGCCTCCATCTCGACCCCCGTCTGGCCGGTTGTCTTGACGGTCGCCTCGATCCGCACACCGGGCAAGGCAGGGTCGGGTGCCAGATCGACCGTCACCTTGCTGATCGGCAGGGGGTGGCAGAGGGGGATGATGTCCGCGGTGCGCTTGGCCGCCATGATCCCGGCCAACCGGGCTACCCCAAGCACGTCGCCCTTTTTCGCCCGGCCTTCGGTGACCAGAGCCAGTGTCTCGGGCTGCATCACCACCCGCGCCACCGCTACCGCAACCCGGTCGGTGACGGGCTTGCCCGACACATCGACCATCACTGCATTGCCGTCCGCGTCGAAATGGGTCAGCACCATGGATCAGCCCCCCACCGGATCGGCCAGCAGCATGCGCGTCGCCCGCTCCACATCCGCCTGCCGCATCAGGCTTTCGCCCACCAGAAAGCTGCGCGCGCCGACATGGGCCATCGCCGCCAGATCACCGGGGGTGAAAAGCCCGCTTTCACATATCAGACTTCTCCCGGCAGGCACCATCGGCGCAAGTTTGCGCGTTACATCAAGAGAAACCTCGAAGGTCTTGAGGTTACGATTGTTCACCCCGATCATCGGCGACGAAAGCCGCAGCGCCCGCTCCATCTCGGCCGCGTCATGCACCTCGACCAGCGCATCCATCCCCCAATGCCGCGCCGCATCTTCCAGGTCCGCCGCAAGCGCGTCGGAAACCGAAGCCAGAATGATCAGGATACAGTCCGCCCCCCAGGCCCGCGCCTCGGCCACCTGATAGGGGTCATAGAGAAAATCCTTGCGCAGCACCGGCAGGGTCACTGCGTCGCGCGCCGCACCAAGATATTCTGGAGCCCCCTGAAAAGAAGGGGCGTCGGTCAGGACCGACAGGCAGGCCGCCCCCCCCGCTGCATAGGCCCGCGCTAGTTCGGCGGGGTCGAAATCCGGACGGATCAGGCCCTTCGACGGGCTCGCCTTCTTGATTTCGGCGATCAGCCCATAGCCGGCGGCTTCGGCGCGCTGCAGGGCCCGGTAAAAGCCGCGCGGCGGCGTGGCCGCGCGCGCCGCCTCCTCGATCGACGACAGGGGACGCGCGGCCTTGGCTGCGGCGATTTCGTCAAGCTTGTAGGCCCTGATCTTTTCGAGAATATCCATGCCGTCCTCTTACCCCCCAAACCCGTTCGAGGGAAGAGCGGGCCCGCCCTCGGCCCAGTCGATCGGGGCCATCCCGCGCGCGGCAAGCCAGCCGTTCACCCGGCTGAACGGGCGCGAGCCGAAAAAGCCGCGCCGTGCAGACAGGGGCGACGGATGCGCGGTCTCGACGATCAGGTGGTCGCCGGGGCTGATGCGCCGCTTCAGCGCCTGGGCCTGCGCGCCCCAGAGAAGAAAGGCGCACGGGCGGCGCGAGACGTGCGCCAGCACCTCTTCGGCCAGACGCTGCCAGCCAAGGCGCGCATGGCCGCCCGCGTCGCCCGCCGGAACCGTGAGGCAGGTGTTCAGAAGCAGGACCCCCTGTGCTGCCCAATTGCGCAAGTCGCCGGTATCGGGAGCCACGCCAAGATCGTCTTTCATCTCTTTGAAAATATTCACAAGAGATCGCGGAACTGGGCGCACGTCTGGGGCCACGGAAAAGGCAAGGCCGTGGGCATGGCCGGGCGTCGGATAGGGGTCTTGCCCAAGAATGACCACGCGGACCGCATCGGGCTGGGTCAGCGCCAAGGCCGCGAACCGGTCGGGCTCTGGCGGCAGGATCGCGCGGGTCTCGGCGGCAAGGGCGGCCCTGATGCGCGGCCAGTCGGTGCCGAAGAACGGCAGGTGCGCCCAGGCGGGAGGGACCATCTCAGGCCGCCGTGGTCAACGCCGCCAAGGCGGCGATCTTGGCGCCCGCCCGCCCGGAATCGATGCTTTCGGCGGCAAGTGCCACGCCGTCGCGCAGCGACACCACCTTGTCGGCCACCATCAGCGCCGCGGCCGCGTTCAGAAGCACGGCATCGCGGTAGGCGCCTTTCTGCCCGGCCAGCAGGGCGCGAAAGGCCCGGGCGTTGTCTTCGGGGCTGCCGCCGAGGATCGTGGCGAACGGGTGAATAGGCAGGCCCGCCTCTTCGGGGTGCAGCTCGAATTCGCGCACGGCACCGTCTTCCAGGGCCGCGACCCAAGTCACGCCGGCGATGGAAATCTCGTCCGTGCCGTCGCTGCCATGCACCAGCCAGGCCTTGTCCGAGCCAAGCGCCAGAAGCGTTTCGGCCATAGGCCGGATCCAGGCCCGGGCGAAGGCGCCGGTCAATTGGCGCTTGACCCCAGCAGGGTTGGTCAGGGGCCCGAGAAGGTTGAAGACGGTGCGGGTGCCCAGTTCGGAACGCGTTGGCATGACATGACGGATGGCCGGATGGTGCATGGGCGCCATCATGAAGGCGATCCCTACATCTTTCAGCGCCTTTTCAACCACCTCCGGGCCGATCATCACGTTGATTCCAAGCTGGGTCAGCGCATCCGCCGCCCCCGATTTCGATGACAGGTTGCGGTTGCCGTGCTTGGCCACCACCACGCCCGCGCCCGCCACCACAAAGGCCGTCGCGGTCGAAATGTTCAAGGTGCCCTTGCCGTCGCCGCCCGTGCCAACGATGTCGATCGCGCCCTTCGGCGCACGGACCGCATTGCATTTGGCCCGCATCACCCGCGCAGCGGCGGCGATTTCCTCGACCGTCTCGCCCCGGGTGCGCAGCGCCATCAGCAGCCCACCCATCTGGCTGGGCGTCGCGGCCCCGTTGAACAGGGTCTCGAACGCGCGTTCCGCTTCGGCGCGGGTCAGCGGGCGGTCGGCCGCAAGACCGATCAGGGGGCGCAGGTCGTCGCTCATGCGGGGGCACCAAGCGGCACATTCGCACCTTCCAGAAAGTTCCGCAGCATCTGGTGGCCATGTTCCGAGGCAATCGATTCGGGGTGGAACTGAACGCCCTCGATCGGCAGTGTCTTGTGGCGCAGGCCCATGATCGTACCATCGTCGAGCCAGGCGGTAATCTCCAGACAGTCCGGCAGGCTGTCGCGCTCGACCACGAGCGAATGATAGCGCGTCGCCTGAAAGGGCGACGGCAGGCCGCGGAAAAGCCCTTGGCTCAGGTGGTGCATGGCGCCCATCTTGCCATGGACGATCTCGTGGCAGCGCACGACCTTGCCGCCAAACGCCTGGCCGATCGTCTGGTGGCCGAGGCAGACGCCCAGGAGCGGGGTTCGGGTTTCCGCCGCGGCTGCCGTCAGGGCCAGGCAGATGCCGGCCTGATCGGGGTCGCACGGCCCCGGCGACAGAACGATGGCCGCAGGGTTCAACGCCATCGCGTCCTGCACGTTCAGCGCATCGTTGCGGCGCACGGTCACGTCGGCGCCGATCTCGCCCAGATAATGAACGAGATTGTAGGTGAAGCTGTCGTAGTTATCGATCAGTAGCAGCATGGTGGACCTTTTTGCACCGCGGGGCGCCGGATTTTTCCTGGCCGACAATCAGGGGGTGAACCTTGACGCGTGTCAGGCTATACATGGGACGAGCCGCATCCCGGGGTCAAGGGCTGGTAGCGGACGAATGGCATGGGGCAGGCACCGGAGGCTGGTGTGAGCAGAAGTTTCGTGATGGGAAGTCTTGCCGGGTTGGCTTTGGGCCTGGTGAGTTTTGCGTCGGTTTCGCTGATGTCGCCCCTGAAGGAGCGGCCCGAAAGGCTTGCCCAAACGACCGAGGCCAAAGCGCCTGAGGTTGCGCAAAAGACGGCACCCGCACCCACAGCAACACCCACGCCCGCGTCGGCAAGCCCGGCCAAGGCGCCCGACAGTGTCGCGGCCCCCGATGCCACGGTCGCGCTGGCGCCCGCCGGATCGGAGTTTTCGCGCCCGAAAACAGACGATGCCGCCGCCGTGCCCAAGGTCGAGCCTGCGCCGGCTGTTTCTCCCACACCCGCCGTCGCGGCCCCCGCCGCCGAACCTGCCCCGGTTCTTGCCGAACCCGCGCCCGCCGCCCAGCCCGAGGGCGGGCAAACCGCCCCGACCCAGAGCGTCGCCGCGCCAGAAACCCCCGCGACCGGCGGCGGTGTGGCCTCGACCGCCGCGCCCGACGCGCCCGCGCCCGCAACAATGGCGCCGTCCCTGCCGGCGCCCGCCATCGCGGGTGCCGAGGCGGCGCCGGACACCGCGAGCCGGCCGCTAGCCCAGGTTTCGGGGGCAGGGCAGAGCGGCGGGGCTCCCGCGAACGCGCCCGCTCCGGCAGTGGTGGCACCAGAAAAGAACGGCGGCACCGAGGTTGCGGTGGCCGAACCGGCCCCGGCCCAACCGGCCGCAGCTGAACCCGCACCCGCCGACACAATCACGGTTCCTGCCACAGCCCCTGCGCCTGAAGCCGGAGCGCCCGCACCCGAGGGCGCCGGAGGCACGGCGCCCAAGGTGGTCGATCTGACCCCCCGGGGCGCGCCTGCGCCCGATGCGGCTGGAAATGACGCGAGCGCGAACGGCGGGGCTTCCGGCGACACGGGCGCGGCCGCCCCGGTCCCGGGCCTGCCCGAAGTGATCCGCCCGCAACCGGGCCTGACCCGCGCGGTGCCGGGCGTCAAGGTCAACCGCCTGCCCACCATCGGCTCCGTCGCCACGCTGGAACCCGGTGGCGGCAAGTTGCCGCAGACCGGCCCGGCGACGGCGCCTGACGCGGCAGCGCCGAAATCGCAGGCCTTGCAGCTCTATGCCGCCAAGTTCCAGAACCCGGAAAACAAGCCGGTTCTGGCCATCTTGCTGCTCGATATCGGCGTCGCGGCGGGCGGTCTCGATTCTGCAGCACTTTCCGGCCTGCCGATCGCCGTCACCATCGCCATCGACCCGTCGCGCAAGGATGCGGCGGCGGCGGCGGCGGCCTATCGGGCCGCCGGGTCCGAAGTGGCGATTCTAGCGGGTGATCTTCCGGCCGGGGCCACGCCTTCGGATCTCGAGGTTGCCTACCAAAGCTACGTCAAGACGCTGCCCGAGGCGGTGGCGCTGACCGGCCTTCCCTCGGCCGATTTTCAGCGCAACAGCCAAACCGCCGAACATCTGGCGGCCCTGCTTGCCGTCGACGGGCGGGGGCTGATCGGCTATGAGCAGGGACTGAACCCGGCCGAACGCGCCGCCGAAAAGGCCCATATCGGCCACGCCTCGGTTGTCAGGCTCTTCACCCAGGCCGACGACAATTCCGGCACGCTCGGGCGCGAACTTGACCGCGCCGCCTTTCTTGCCGGCCAGAAGGGCGCGGTGGTGATCGCCCTTCCCACGACGCCCGAGGCGGTGACCGGCCTGGTGTCCTGGGCGTCAGGCCCGTCGGCCACGGGCGTGGTGGTGGCGCCGGTTTCGGCGGTGATGGGCAACGGCGGCTGACGCGCCGCGCCGCCCCGGCGCGGCGGCCCTAGCCGTTTCCGCGCCGCACGAACAGGCCCGCATCCTCGGCCGCCTTGCGCAGGGCCTTCGACTTGTTGACGGTTTCCTGAAGCTCTGACTCGGGGTCGCTGTCATAGACGACGCCGCCCCCGGCCTGGATATAAAGCTGTCCATCCTTGATCACGGCGGTGCGCAAGGCGATGCACATGTCCATCTCGCCATTGGCGGCGAAATAGCCGACGCCGCCGCCGTAGATGCCGCGCTTTTCGGGTTCCAGCTCGTCGATGATCTCCATCGCCCGCACCTTGGGCGCGCCCGACACGGTGCCGGCCGGCAACCCCGCCAGCAACGCCGAAAGCGCGTCGTGGCCGGGGGCGATTTCGCCCACCACGTTCGACACGATATGCATGACATGGCTGTAGCGTTCGATGATGAACTTTTCCGTCGGCCGCACGGTGCCGACACGGGCGACGCGGCCCACATCGTTGCGCCCGAGGTCCAGCAGCATCAGATGCTCGGCCAGTTCCTTGGGGTCGGCCAGCAGGTCTGCCTCGTGGGCGCGGTCTTGCTCGGGCGTGGCGCCGCGTGGCCGGGTACCGGCGATCGGGCGCACGGTCACTTCGCCGCCGCGCAGGCGCACCAGAATCTCGGGGCTGGCGCCGACAATCTGGAAGCTGCCGAAGTTGAAGAAGGTCAGGAAGGGCGACGGGTTGGTACGGCGCAGGCTGCGGTAAAGCGCGAAGGGCGGCAGGGCGAAATCGGCGCTCCAGCGCTGCGATGGCACAACCTGAAAAATGTCGCCTGCCCGTATGTATTCCTTGGCTTTTTCGACGGCGGCCCGATAGCCGGCCGGGGTAAAGTTCGACCGGAATTCGCCCAGATGCGCAACGTCGCCCAGGCTTCGGCTTTCGCTGGCGGGTGCGCGTTCCAGATCGCGGACGGCGTCCATCACCCGTTCGGCGGCCTGCGCATAGGCGGCGCGCGCCGACAGGCCCGATCCCGCCCAGGCCGGCGAACAGACCGTTACCTCGCCCTTCACGCCATCCAGAACCGCCACCACCGTCGGCCGGATCAGCATTGCATCCGGCGTGCCGATCGGGTCGGGGTTGATATGTGGGAGATGTTCGACCAACCGGATCATGTCATACCCGAGATAACCGAAGAGCCCGGCGGCAATGGCAGGCAGGCCTTCGGGCATCTCGATCCGGCTTTCGGCGATCAGGGCGCGTAGTGTGGTCAGCGGATCGCCAGCCAGCGGCTCGAACGCGGCATCGTCGAACCGCGCCTGGCGGTTGATGCGGCTGGCGGTACCCCGGCATTCCCAGATCACGTCGGGCTTGAGGCCGACCACCGAATAGCGGCCGCGGACTTCGCCGCCGGTGACGGATTCAAGCATGAAGCTCATCTTGGCCGCGTCGGCCAGCTTCAGCATCAGCGACACCGGTGTGTCGAGATCGGCCGCCAGCCGGGTGAAGACCAGCTGATTGCGGCCGGCTGTCCAGCCCGCCTCGAACGCTTCGAACGACGGCGAAAGGGTCACGGGTGGGCCTTCCCTACAACTGGCCGTTCACGCCGGCGATCGCCTGGCTGTCGAGATCGACACCGACATTGGCCTGAACCGCGCGGGTGAACATGTCGAAAAGATCATGCGCGACCCCCTGGCTCAGCCCGGCCTTGGTCTCGGCCAACCTGGCCTTGAGTTCGGGCTTGTCAAGATCGGCCGGTGTCACCGCATCGAGCGAGACGAGATAGATGCTTCCGTCGGCGTCGATCACCTTGTGGGTGCCGGCGGGCATGTCGAACACCGCCTCGCCGATTGCCGCCGGGGCATCGGCGACAAACCCGCCGCGGGCGAAATCGGCCAGATGAGTGGTGACCAGCCCCAGGCTCTGAAGCGTGGCGCCGTTATCCATCGCGGCGATCAGCTCGCCCGCATGGTCGGCCAGCGCCTTGTGGGTCGCGTCCGCTGTCCAGTCGGCCACCACCTTGTCATGGACCTCGGCCAGGGGGCGCAGCGCGGCCGGTTCGATCGCATCGACCTGAAGGGCGAAGACCCCGCCATCGTCCAAGGGAACAAGTTCGGGAAAGCTTTGGGGGGTGGCGGCAGCGGCGGCCTTGCGAAAGGCGTCATAGCCGGTCAGCCCGCCTTCGCTTTCGCTGTTGTAGTCGACATGGCCAAGCGTCATGCCCGCCTGTTTCGCGATATCGGCAAGCGAGGTACCGCCGGCCAGAAGATCCTGGATGCTCTCGCTTTTCTTCGAGACAAGCCGCCGGGCGCCATCCATCGCCATTTCCGCCTTGATCGCGCCACGGGCCTCGTCGAAGGTGGTTTCCTGCGCCGCCACGATCCCCTTGACCGCGTAAAGCGCGGGCCCGAGGTCGCTGTCGACGGGGCCGGCAACGCCCACGTCCTTCAGCGCAAAGACCGCAGCGCCGGCCTTGCCAAGCTCGTCCCTGGTCTTTTCGCCAAGGTCGGTATCGGTCAGCGAAAGGCCGCGTTCCTTGGCAAGATCGGCAAAGGTCGCCTTGCCGGCGTCAAGCCGCGCCCTTGCGGCCTGCGCTTCCGCCGCCGTGGGGTAGACCAGCCGCTGAACCATGCGTTTCTCGGGGATGACGAATTCCGGCAGGCGCTTTTCATAGGCTTTTTTCAGGTCGGCCTCGTCGATCTGAACCTGATCGACTACCGCATCTGGGGAAAGCCAGACATAGGTGATCTTGCGGGTTTCGGGCTTCTTGTAGGCATCACCATGGGCGTCGTACCAAGCCTTGATCTCGGCATCGGTCGGGGCGGCCACCGGCCTGGCAAGATCTGACGCAATCAGCCGGGAAAAGGTGAAGCTGCGGGTTTCGGCGGCCCATTCGGTCAGCCGCTTGGCCAAGCTGTCGGGGGCGGTCACACCCGAAAGCACCGCCGCTTGCAGAATGTTGCGCGCGGCTTCGTCGCGCAGCCCGCGCTCGAACTCGGCTTCGGTTTCGCCCTGTTCGTGCAGATAGGTGGCATAGGCATCGCGGTCGAACTTGCCGTCGGCGCCGCGAAAGCCCTGCGCCTGCATGATCTGATCGCGCACCGCGCCGTCGCCGACCGAAATCCCGAGTCGCGCCGCCTCGTCCTCGAGCGTCGCGTTGCCGACGATCTGCGACAGGACCATCCGGTCGAGCCCCATTTGCTGGGCATCGGCAAAGGTGATCTGCTTGCCCATCTGCTGGCTGAAGCTCTGAAGCGCGCGGCGCATGGACCGCGCATAGTCGTTGACGGTGATCTTGTGGTCGCCGACCGAGCCGACGCTGCTGACCCCGCTCGAGAAACTGGTGATCCCATAGCCGCCAAGCCCCAGCATCATCAGCGCAAGCAGCGTCCAGACTACGGAATTGGCGCGTTTTCTACGCAGGGGCGTCGACATGGTGGCAGGCTCTCCCGGGCGATCGGTTCAAAGGCGTGTGGGCAGTTCATGGGTGTTTAGGGCAGGCCGTGGCACGGGGCAAGGCTCCGCGCGCAGGCATCGCGCGCGGGCCGCTCAGGGCCGCCAGCGGGCCAGCCGGTCGATCAGGCTGTCGATGCCGGCGCGGTCGACATTGGCGAAGGCGATGCGCATCTGGCCTGCGCCGGCGGCGTCGTCGGCCGGCATGAACATGGTGCCGGGCAGCATCAGAACGCCCGCTTCGCTGACCAGCCGGCGGGCCAGGTCGGGGGCGGGCAGGGGCTGGCCGTGGGCGGCATAGGCAAAATAGGCACCGCAGCCCAGAAGCCGCCAGCCGGGCAGGCGCGTGAACGCTTCGACCATGGCGGCGCGGCGGGCCAGGATCTCGGCCCGTTCGCCCGCGACCCATTGGCCAAGGTTGCGCATCCCCCAGAGCGCGCCGATCTGGCCAAGCTGGCTGGGGCAGATAGCGACAGTGTCGAGGAATTTCTCGATCTGCGCCAGAAGGGCCCGGTCGGCGACGATGGCGCCGACGCGGTGCCCGGTCAGCCGGTAGGCCTTGGAAAAGGAATAAAGCTGGATCAGCGTGCCCGGCCAATCGGGGTCGGCGAAAAGGTCATGCGGGGCGCCGGTGCGGCTGTCGAAATCGCGATAGGTCTCGTCGACGATCAGGGCGAGTCCGCGCGCCCGCGCAAGGTCGAAGAAGGCGCGCACCAGTGCTGCCGGATATTCGACCCCGCCGGGGTTGTTCGGTGTCACCAGCACGATGGCGCGGGTGCGGTCGGTGATCAGGCGGGCGGCCGCTTCGGGATCGGGCAGCAGCCCCGCGCCGGTGGACAGCGGCACGGTACGCACGCCGGCCATGTCGAGCCACATCTTGTGATTGAAATACCAAGGAGTTGGAAGGATCACCTCATCCCCCGCGCCGGCCAGGGTGGCCAGTGCCGCGCAAAAGGCCTGGTTGCAGCCCTGGGTTATGGCGACCTGATCGGATGCGACCGCGCCGCCATAGGCGGCCGACCATTGCGCGGCCACCTCGGCGCGCAGGTCCGGCAGGCCGAGGACGGGCCCATAGAGGTGGGCAGCGGGATGGTTCAGCGCCGCGTCGGCCAGGGCCTGGCGCAGGGCCAGGGGGGGCGGGTCGACCGGGGCGGCCTGGCTGACGTTGATCAGCGGCCGGTCGGGCGGAAAGGTGACGCCATCCAGCCAGCGCCGCGCCTCCATCACCGGGGGGGCGAAGGTGGCCGCCATCGCGGGATTGATCGGATGGGCCATCAGGCGCCCGCCATCTGGTCGGCGGCCATTGCGGTCTTCAGCGCGCGATATTCCTGCCAGACAAGGCCGATCATGAACATGTCGAAGATCGACAGCACGATCAGGAAGGGCGAGCCGCTGTGAACGAAACTCGTCACCTGATAGACGACAAAGCCCGCCAGCACCACCATCGCCGCCGGATAGGCCCAGAGAATGCGCAGCCACAGCATGACCACCATGGCCAGCTTCAGCCCGCCATGCGCCAGCAGATACCAGCCGTAGAACGACTGGACGTGCACCGGAAACTGGTCGAGCGCCTGCTTGGTCCAGGTCACCATCGGCTCGTCCGGATTGTCGGCGATCTCGTAGTGACGCAGCCAGAAGACCAGCTTGGCCACCAGAACATTCGGCGTCACCAGAAGGCCAAGGCCCGCCATGAATTCGGCGCTGCACAATAGGCCCTTGATCGCCAGGCTGGCCTCGAACAGCCAATGCAGCACGCGGGCGGCAAGGGGCCGTTGGGCGAGGCTCATGGCGTGCGGCCTAATCCTTGCCTCGGTAAGGTTCGACATATTGCAGCGCCATGTCCCACGGGAAAAAGATCCAGGTATCCTGGCTCACTTCGGTGATATAGGTATTCACCATCGGTCGGCCAGAGGGTTTGGCATAGACGGTGGCGAAATGCGCATTCGGATAAAGGCTGCGCACCAGTTCCAGCGTCTTGCCGGTATCAACGAGATCGTCGACGATCAGGATGCCGGTGCCGTCGCCCATCAGATCGGCCTGCGGGCTTTTGGTGACACGGGCCACCGAACGGTCCTGATGCGCGTAACTTTGCACCGAGATCGTGTCGACCACGCGGATGTCCAGTTCGCGGCTGACGATCATCGCCGGCACCAGCCCTCCCCGGGTGATGGCCACGACCGCCCGCCACGACCCGTCGTCGGGTCCGTGCCCGTCCAGCCGCCAGGCCAGCGCCCGCGCGTCGCGGTGAATCTGATCCCACGAGACATGAAAGCCCTTCTCGTGGGGCAGTCGCTCGCTCATTGCGCCGTCTCCTTGCCGTTCCGTCCGGTCACCACGTCGATGTCGGGCGCATCGACCGCCTTCATGCCGACGATATGATAGCCGGCATCGACATGGTGTACCTCTCCGGTCACACCCGACCCGAGATCGGACAAAAGATAAAGCGCAGATTTGCCGACTTCATCCTGATTCACGTTGCGGCGCAGGGGAGAATTCAGCTCGTTCCACTTGAGGATGTATCTGAAGTCGCCGATTCCACTTGCAGCAAGTGTCTTGATCGGGCCCGCCGAAATGGCGTTGCAGCGGATCCCGTCCTTGCCCAGATCCTCGGCTATATAGCGCACCGAGGCTTCCAGCGCGGCCTTGGCGACGCCCATCACGTTGTAGTGCGGCATGACCCGCTCGGCGCCATAATAGGTCAGCGTCAGAAGGCTTCCGCCATCGGGCATCATCGCCGCCGCGCGCCGGCACACGGCGGTGAAGGAATAGACGGAAATATCCATCGTCATGCGGAAATTTTCCGGGCTGGTTTCGACATAGCGCCCACGAAGTTCGTTTTTATCAGAGAATCCAATGGCATGAACGACAAAGTCCAACTTGCCCCAGGCCTTGCCCAGATGATCGAACAGCGCGTCCAGCGATCCTTCGTTGCCGACATCGCATTCGACGATCTCGGTCGACCCCAGCTCCGCCGCCAGGGGTTGAACCCGTTTCAAGAGCGCCTCGCCCTGATAGGAAAAGGCCAGTTCCGCGCCTTGCGCGGCGCAGGCCTTGGCGATGCCCCAGGCGATGGACTTGTCGTTCGCAAGCCCCATGATCAGGCCGCGCTTGCCTGCCATCAGTCCGTTAGTCATTGCTGCCCCCGCGCCGGTTTTTCAAGTTGGAGAAAGCATTAGGACAAGTTACTTCTTGCTTCAAGGGCAGCGGCCCCCTAGGTCGGATTGCTCAAGAGGGGCGGGGCTGTCGAAAGGCGACCGAGATGACGGACAGGACGGGGATTTTCGCGGGCGACAACCCCTTTGCCATCGCGCGGGACTGGCTGCGCGCGGCCGAGACCAGCGAGCCGAATGACCCCAACGCGATCGCCCTGGCGACGGTCGACGCCGACGGCATGCCCAACGCGCGCATGGTGCTCTTGAAGGACATCACCGACGCGGATTTTGTCTTTTACACCAACTATGGTTCGGCCAAGGGGCGCGAGATCGAGGCGACCGGCAGGGCGGCCTTTGTTCTGCACTGGAAATCGCTGCGCCGCCAGATCCGGGTGCGCGGCACAACCCAGAGGGATGACGGGCCCGCGGCAGACTCCTATTACGCATCGCGCTCGCTCAAGAGCAAGTTGGGTGCCTGGGCCTCACGTCAATCCGAGCCTCTTGCATCTCGCCTTGCGTTGATGGCAGAAGTAGCGCGCATGACGGCGGTGCAGGGTCCGAACCCCACGCGTCCGCCGTTCTGGGGTGGTATTAGGATCTGTCCGACAGAGATCGAGTTCTGGGCAGATGGTGCGTTCCGACTTCACGATCGCTTTCGCTGGTGCCGTGCAGGTCAAGCGGAAGCTTGGGTTGTAGCAAGGCTTAATCCCTGAGTTCCTTGGTGTTTGAACGAACCGGGAGGCGGGACCGGCACAGCGCCGCAGGTAGCCATGGGCTCCGGTGGAATGCGAAACGATACTGACGGATGGAAAGCTGCAGAGTATGACGGAAGAAGAAGGGGCGCAACGCGTGGTCACTGGCCGCGTCAAGTGGTTCGACGCCTCCAAGGGATTCGGGTTTGTCGTCGGTGACGCGGACGATGGAGACATTTTGCTGCATGCCAATGTGCTGCGCAACTTCGGCCAGAGCTCTATCGCCGACAATACGCGCATAACGGTCAAGGTGCAGAAGACCCAGCGTGGGTCGCAGGCGATCGAGGTGATCGAGATTCTGCCCTCGGACGAGGAAGAACGGGCGCCGATAGAAGATCTTAGTGACAATGACATGGCCAGTATCGCGCTCCTTCCGCTCGAACCGGCACGGGTCAAATGGTTTGACAAGGTCAAGGGCTTCGGCTTTGCCAATGTGTTTGGCCGGCCCGACGACGTGTTCATCCATATCGAGGTGCTGCGCCGGTCGGGCTTTGCCGATCTGGCGCCGGGCGAGGCAATCGGTCTGCGTGTCATCGACGGCAAGCGCGGACGGATGGCGGCTCTGGTCACGTCCTGGGAAACCGCGCTCAAGGAACGGCCGTGATCCTGCGGCCGCTGGTCGTCCTTCTGCTTCTTGCGGGTGCGGCTCATGCGGCGTGCAAGCCGGGCGAGGTCGAGTTGAGGGGGCCGGCGGGCCACGCGGTGTTCGCGGTCGAGATCGCCCGGACCGAAGCCCAACATCAGCGCGGCCTGATGGGGCGCAAGGCACTGGCCGCCGATGCGGGGATGCTGTTTGTTTTCGATCCGCCGCGCGCTGTCAGCTTCTGGATGCATGATACGCTGATCCCGCTCGACATGCTCTTTGTCCGCGCTGACGGCACCGTCACGCGAATCGCCCCGATGGCGGTGCCGGGCGACGAAACCCCGATTCCTGCGGGCGGCGAGGTCGCCTTCGTTCTGGAAATCAACGGGGGCATGGCTGCGCAGACCGGCCTTGCCGAAGGCGCCGTCATGCGCAGCCCCGAGGTTTTGCCCGCAACCGCGAAATGGCCCTGCGCAACCCCCTGAGGCACCGGGGCGGGGCGGCCATGGGCCCCCGCTTTGCCTCTTTCTTTCGGCGGTCTCTGCGGTTAGAGACGGGGCGTCGGGGCGTAGCGCAGCCTGGTAGCGCGACGGTTTTGGGTACCGTAGGTCGGAAGTTCGAATCTTCTCGCCCCGACCATTTCCCTTCTCCCCCGCTCGCCGAGGCCCCAGGGGGATTCGCGCGGGGTCGGCAGTCTGGCCGTGCAAAGTGTCATTTTTTTATCATAGCCCGCGCGTTTTTATCATAGCCCGCGCGGGGCTGCTCCGTCAGGCCCGGCCCGGCCCACCTGTGGATGACTTTCGGACGCCCACTGAACTTGGCAGGCCAACCCGGCGCCGCGATTGGCTTTTTGCCGGGCGTGCCTTTTCGGCGCCGCTGTGGGTGAATCGCCCAACCGTTTCGCGCACCCAAAAGCGGGCCCGGGGCAAGGGTGGAAATTCGTTCTCGACCCAAAATTATTTATTGACCCGACCCATATCACGCGCCAGTTTGTGTGAGCGGATTGGGACGCTACCATATATAGCGATCTGACCGGGCAGTTCAGGATGATCGGGGGCAATCGCCACGGGGCCGTTCGCGCGGTGGTTTTGGTGAAAGCAGCCGTTGTGCCTGCCCGGGAAACGCATTCGCGAACCGGCGGCAAGGCCCCCCAAGAGGGGCAGTTGCGGGAAAAAAGAAGAACATTACGGGGGCAGAGATGAAGATAGAACGGAAATTCACGGCGGCGGGGCAGGACGCCTATGCGGACATCGCATTCGGCACCACCACGTCCGAGATTCGCAATCCCGACGGCAAGATCGTCTTTCGCAACGACTCGGTCGAGGTTCCGGCGGGCTGGAGCCAGGTCGCGTCCGATGTGCTGGCGCAAAAATACTTCCGCAAGGCCGGTATTGCCGCGCGGCTGAAGAAGGTGCGCGAAAAGGGCGTGCCGGAATTTCTCTGGCGGTCGGTTCCCGACGAGGACGCGCTGGCCAGGCTGCCCAAGGATGCGCGCCTTGTCGGCGAAACCTCGGCCAAGCAGGTGTTCGACCGGCTGGCAGGGGCCTGGGCCTATTGGGGCTGGAAGGGCGGCTATTTCACCACCGAGGCCGACGCCCGCGCCTATTTCGACGAAATGCGCTTTATGTTGGCCGAACAGATGGCCGCCCCGAACAGCCCCCAGTGGTTCAACACCGGCCTGCATTGGGCTTACGGTGTCGATGGCCCGGCGCAGGGCCACTACTATGTCGATCACGTCACCGGAAAGCTGACCAAGTCGGACAGCGCCTATGAACACCCGCAGCCGCATGCCTGCTTCATCCAGTCGGTGTCGGACGATCTGGTCAACGAAGGCGGGATCATGGACCTCTGGGTCCGCGAGGCGCGGCTGTTCAAGTATGGCTCGGGCACTGGCACCAACTTCTCCTCTCTGCGCGGCGAGGGCGAAAAGCTTTCGGGCGGCGGCAAATCCTCTGGCCTGATGGGGTTTTTGAAGATCGGCGACCGGGCGGCGGGGGCGATCAAGTCGGGCGGCACCACGCGGCGCGCGGCCAAGATGGTGATCTGCGACATGGATCACCCCGATATCGAGCAGTTCATCAACTGGAAGGTCATCGAGGAACAAAAGGTCGCTTCGCTGGTGGCAGGCTCCAAGATGCACGAGCGCCAGTTGAACGAGATCTTTTCGGCGATCCGCCTTTGGGATGGCTCGACCGAGGATGCGGTTGACCCGACCAAGAACGAAGCGCTGAAGGCCGCGATCAAATCGGCGAAAAAGGTTTCTATCCCTGAGACTTACGTCAAGAGGGTGCTGGATTATGCGAAGCAGGGTTACACGTCGATCGAGTTCCCGACCTATGACACCGACTGGGATTCGGAAGCGTACGCCAGCGTTTCGGGCCAGAATTCCAACAACTCGGTGCGCGTGACCGATGCTTTCCTCAAGGCCGTCAAGGACGACGCCGATTGGGAGCTGATCCGCCGCACCGATGGCAAGATCGCCAAGACGGTCAAGGCCCGCGATCTCTGGGCGCAGGTCGGCCATGCCGCCTGGGCCTGCGCCGATCCCGGCATCCAGTTCCATGACACGGTCAACGCCTGGCACACTTGCCCGGAAGATGGCGCGATCCGCGGGTCGAACCCCTGCTCGGAATACATGTTCCTCGATGACACGGCCTGCAACCTGGCGTCGATGAACTTGCTGACATTCCATAAAAACAATGGCTTCGACGCCGAAGCTTATGTCCATGCGACGCGACTCTGGACGGTCACCCTGGAAATCTCGGTGCTGATGGCACAGTTCCCGTCCAAGGAAATCGCGCAGCGGTCCTACGACTTCCGCACCCTTGGTCTCGGCTATGCCAATATCGGCGGGCTTCTGATGACCATGGGCTTGGGCTATGACAGCGACAAGGGCCGCGCCATGTGCGGGGCGCTGACCGCGCTGATGACCGGCGTTGCCTATGCGACCAGCGCCGAGATGGCGGGCGAGCTTGGCGCTTTCCCCGGCTATGCCAAGAACCGCGATCACATGCTTCGGGTGATCCGAAACCACCGCAACGCCGCCTATGGCAAGGCCGACGGTTACGAAGGCCTGGATGTGAAGCCGGTGCCGCTCGATCAGGTGAACTGCCCGGACGAAGATCTTGTTGCGCTTGCGAAATCCGCCTGGGACGAAGCGCTGGCGCTTGGCGAAAAGCACGGCTTCCGCAACGCCCAGTCCACGGTCATCGCCCCCACCGGCACCATCGGCCTGGTGATGGATTGCGACACGACCGGGATCGAGCCCGATTTCGCGCTGGTGAAGTTCAAGAAGCTTGCCGGCGGCGGTTACTTCAAGATCATCAACCGCTCGGTTCCGGCGGCGCTGGAATCGCTTGGCTACGGCTCGGCCGAGATCGAGGAAATCGTCGCCCATGCGGTCGGCCACGCCAGCCTTGGCAACTGCCCGGGCATCAACACCGCCGCTTTGATCGGCCACGGCTTTGGCCCGCGCGAGCTTGAAAAGATCGAAGCCGCCTTGCCGACCGCCTTCGACATTCGCTTTGTGTTCAACCAATGGACGCTTGGCGAAGAGTTCTGCACCGGCACTTTGGGGATTCCGGCCGAAAAGCTGGCCGACCCGACCTTCGATATCCTGCGCCACCTGGGCTTTACCCGTGCCCAGATCGACGCCGCCAACAATCATGTCTGCGGAACCATGACCCTGGAAGACGCGCCGCATCTGAAGCGCGAACATTACAGCGTCTTCGACTGCGCCAACCCCTGCGGCAAGACCGGCAAGCGGTTCCTCGGGGTGCAAAGCCACATCACCATGATGGCGGCGGCGCAAAGCTTCATCTCGGGCGCGATCTCGAAGACGATCAACATGCCCAACAGCGCCACCATCGAAGACACGCTGGCCGCCTATGAACTCAGCTGGTCGCTCGGCATCAAGGCCAACGCGCTCTACCGCGACGGATCAAAACTTTCCCAGCCGCTCGCCTCGGCGCTGGTCGAGGACGATGAAGAAGCCGAAGAGGTGCTGCTGAACGGGTCGGCCCAGGAAAAGGCCGCCGTGATCGCCGAAAAGATCATCGAGAAGATCATCGTCAAGGAGGTGATCCGCAGCCACCGCGAAAAGCTCCCGGAACGCCGCAAGGGCTATACCCAGAAGGCCGTCGTCGGCGGCCACAAGGTCTACCTGCGCACCGGCGAATACAAGGATGGCCAACTGGGCGAGATCTTCATCGACATGCACAAGGAGGGTGCCGGCTTTCGCGCGATGATGAACAACTTCGCCATCGCGGTGAGCGTCGGCCTGCAATATGGCGTGCCGCTTGAAGAATTCGTCGACGCTTTCACGTTCACCAAATTCGAGCCCGCCGGCATGGTGCAGGGCAACGATTCGATCAAGAACGCCACATCGGTGCTCGACTACATCTTCCGCGAACTGGCGGTCAGCTATCTCGACCGGTCCGATCTCGCCCATGTCAAACCCCAGGGAGCGACCTTCGACGATCTTGGCGGCGGGCTGGACGAGGGCAAGGTCAACATCTCGCCCGTCAGTGAAACAGCGGCGTCCAGGTCTCTGGAAATGCTGAAGCAAGTGTCATCGACCGGCTATCTGCGCAAACGCCTGCCGCAGGATCTGATCGTGCTCCAGGGCGGCATCGGCGCCCGCGCCCTTGCCGGCGATCCAGTCGCGGTCCTGAACGCGCTGGTGCCGGAAACCCTGCATGCGGCGGTCGGCGGAGGAACAGCACTCGCCTCGGGTACGGTCAGCATGGACGCCCGCACCAAGGCCCGCATGCAGGGCTACGAGGGCGACCCCTGTGGCGAATGCGGCAACTACACTTTGGTGCGCAACGGCACCTGCATGAAATGCAACACCTGCGGCGGGACCAGCGGGTGTAGCTGAAAGATCCGGGGCGGGTGCGCTCGCCCCCGACCGACGTTCAGGCCGCAGGCGAGAACACCGAGCGGTATAATTCAGAGCCTGAACGGCGAAACTCCATGGGGGCAGGGCAACCTGCCCCCTTTTTTTCCCGCCAGATCAGCGCCTTGTGCGATTGTTATTGCCTAACGGGGAAAAACCGGGGCATTTTCCCCCTGATGGGTACGCTTGCAATCGCGGGCCGCCACCCCCACCTTGATCCTGGGCGCGATCCTTCTGCCAGCGCCTGAACCGGAGATGTCGATGAACAAAGTTGCCCTTGCCCTGACGCTCGCCCTCGGCCTGACGGGCCTTGCCGCCCATGCGGCGACCAAGGTCACCGACACGAACGGCGACGGCGTCTATTCGATCGAGGAACTGACCGCGGCCTATCCGAAGATGACGCCGGCGCTGTTCAAGGAAATCGACGTCGACGGCAATGGCTCGGTCGATGCCGACGAACTTCAGGCCGCCCGCGAAAACGGCCTGCTCGCGCCCTGACGACCGCGCACCCCGACGGTCGACGGTCTCAGACCCCGCGCGACAGGGCCGCCACCCCGGTCCGCGCCACATCGACCAGCCCGAGGGGCCGCATCAGATCGGCAAAGGCGTCGATCTTTTCCGGCGTGCCGGTGATCTCGAAGACAAAGCTTTCCAGCGTTGAATCCACCACATTGGCCCGGAATATCTCGGCCAGCCGCAAGGCTTCGATCCGCTTTTCGCCGGTCCCCGCCACCTTGAACAGCGCAAGTTCCCGCTCGACGCTCGGCCCTTCGACCGTCAAATCGTGCACGTCATGGACCGGCACCAGCCGGCCCAGCTGAGCCTTGATCTGTTCGACCACGGTCGGCGTGCCGCGCGTCACCACCGTGATCCGGCTCCGGTGCCCCTTGTGGTCGACCTCGGCCACGGTCAGGCTGTCGATATTGTAGCCCCGCCCCGAGAACAGCCCGATGACGCGGGCCAGAACGCCCGCCTCGTTGTCGACCAGCACCGCCAGCGTATGGCTTTCGGTCACCTGCGCATTCGGATCGCGCAGCTCATAGGCCGAATGGCTGGTGGACCCCTTCTTGATATTCAATGCCGACATCGTTTCCTGCCTCTTTCATCTTGGCCGAAATACTCCAGGGGGTCCGGGGGGCTGGCCCCCCGGCCTCCGTCACACCAGAACCCGTCACACCAGAACCGCGCCGCCGGCCTGGATCGCCCCTTCGGTCGACGCGTCACCCAGCAGCATCTCGTTGTGCGGCTTGCCCGAGGGGATCATCGGAAAGCAGTTCTCGTGCTTTTCCACCAGGCAATCGAAGATTACCGGGCCATCATATCCCAGCATCTCCTCGATCGCCGCATCGAGCTTGGCCGGGTCCGAACAGCGGATGCCCTTTGCGCCGAACGCCTCGGCCAGCTTGACGAAATCCGGCAAGGATTCCGACCAGCTTTGCGAATAGCGCTCGCCATGCAGCAATTGCTGCCACTGGCGCACCATTCCCAGACGCTCGTTGTTCAGGATGAACTGTTTTACCGGCGCGCGGAACTGCATGGCCGTGCCCATTTCCTGCATGTTCATCAGCCAGCTCGCCTCGCCGGCGACATTGATCACCAGTGCCTCGGGATGCGCGACCTGCACACCGATCGACGCCGGCAGACCATAGCCCATCGTTCCGAGCCCGCCGCTGGTCATCCAGCGGTTCGGCGCGTCGAACTGCAGATATTGCGCCGCCCACATCTGATGCTGGCCCACCTCGGTGGTGATGTAGCGGTCGCGCCCGCGGGTCAGCGCCTCGAGCCGTTCCAGCGCATATTGCGGTTTGATGACCTTGTCCGAGTTGCGGTAGGTCAGGCATTTCCTCAGCTTCCACTGTTCGATCTGGCCCCACCATCCGGCCAGGCCGGCCTTGTTCACCTTGCGCCCGCGCGCCTTCCAGACATTCAACAGATCCTCGAGCACATGGCCGACATCGCCGACGATCGGCAGATCGACATGAATGACCTTGTTGATCGACGACGGGTCGATGTCGATATGGGCCTTTTTCGAATGGGGGCTGAAATCGGCGATCCGCCCGGTGATCCGGTCATCGAACCGGGCCCCGACATTGATCATCAGGTCGCAGCCGTGCATGGCAAGGTTGGCCTCGTAGAGCCCGTGCATGCCCAGCATGCCGATCCAGCCCTTGCCGCTGGCCGGATAGGCGCCAAGGCCCATGAGCGTCGACGTGACGGGAAAACCGGTCGCGTCGGCGAGTTCGCGCAGAAGCTGGCTTGCCGCCCGGCCTGAATTGATGACGCCGCCGCCGGTGTAGAAGACCGGCCGTTCGGCCTGCTCCATCAGTTCGGCAAGCGCCGTGATCGCCTTGATATCGCCTTTCACCCGCGGCTGGTAATGGCTGACGCGCGCCTCGCGCGGGCCGGTATAGGTGCCGGTGGCGAACTGCACGTCCTTCGGAATGTCGATCAGCACCGGCCCCGGCCGCCCCGATGTGGCGACGTGAAACGCCTGATGCAGGGTCTCGGCCAGCTTGTCGGTATCCTTCACCAGCCAGTTGTGCTTGGTGCAGGGGCGGGTGATGCCCACGGTGTCGGCCTCTTGAAAGCCGTCGGTGCCGATCATGAAGGTCGGAACCTGCCCGGTCAGGCAGATCAGCGGGATCGAATCCATCAAGGCGTCGGTCAGCCCGGTGACAGCGTTGGTGGCGCCGGGCCCCGAGGTTACCAGCACCACACCCGGCTTGCCGGTCGAGCGGGCGTACCCCTCGGCCATGTGAACGGCACCCTGTTCATGGCGGACAAGGATATGGCGGATGTCGTTTTGCTGGAAGATCTCGTCATAGATCGGTAGCACGGCGCCGCCCGGATAGCCAAAGACCACATCGACGCCCTGATCCCTCAGCGCCTCAATCACCATCCTCGCACCGGTCATCTGCCGTGACATTCCACTCTCCATCCGTCACTTCGCGCATCGCAACAAAAAGCCCCCGGTTTTCAATCCGGAGGCGCATGGGAACCTGATATGGTCAACCGTCACCGGCCCATGCGCAAAATCCCTACAAGTACCAGAATCGCCGTCATCGGGCTGCCCTTCGCTGCTGCGCGGCGGACATTAGGCGGGCGGGCCGGGGGCGTCAACCGTGAAAATCGGGAATAAAGTGTCGCTGGCCGCGTGATTTTGCTTCTTTTCTTTCAAATCTCGCCGGATTCAGCGTATCAAACGCGATTTGCGCCCCGGGTCGGCCGCGCGCACTTCGGGCCTGGCGGCCCGGTCTTGATTTTGACTGCGCAGTCAGTATAGTTCGAAAAACCGATACGGAAGGGGGATCAGGATGAAATCGATCACGGGCGACGACCGCACGATCGCCAATATCCACGACGCCGCGTTCAGGCCATTCGTCTATCCGGATGGCACGGCGCTTGGCGATGCCATCCTCCAACTCGACGACGGCCGCCCGCTTGGCGAGGGGTTTCATGTCTACCGGATGCCGGCCGGCATGACCACCCGGGGCCACAGGCACAACGGGCACGAACAATTCCTGATCCTGGAAGGCGAATTGCACGAAAGCGACGGAACCATCCTGCGAGCGGGCGACATGGTCTTGTATCGCAACGGGTCGGAACATCATTCCCATACCCCTGGCGGCTGCCTTCTGGCCGTGCATATCGCCGGGCCGGAAATCGCGGTTGACTGAGGGCGCACCGCGGCCGGGAACCAGAACGGTTTCCCCTGCGGCAAGCGGACTGGAAGATTGAAATACGTCGCAAAGTCTGCAAGCGTTCGGGCGCGATCAACGCAATTGCATTCAACTCGGGAGATATCGTCACGATGGATCGTCGTTCCTTTCTGACAAAAGCCGCAATTGGCGGCGTAGGCGCCGCCACGCTTGCTGCACCCGCGGTGGCGCAATCCGCGCCAAAGGTAACCTGGCGTCTGACCTCATCCTTTCCGAAAGCGCTCGACACGATTTACGGCGCCGCCGAAACCATGTCGAAATATGTATCCGACATGACCGACGGCAATTTCCAGATCCAGGTCTTCGCTGCGGGCGAGATCGTTCCCGGCCTGAAGGCAGCCGAGGCGACCGGGGCCGGCACGGTCGAGGCTTGTCACACCGCGTCCTATTATGCCTGGGGCAAGGATCCGACCTATGCGCTGGCGACCGCCACGCCCTTCGGCCTGAACGCCCGCCAGCAGAACGCCTGGTTCTACTATGGCGGTGGCAACGACCTGATGAACGAATTCTATGCGACCCAGAACCTTTTTGCGATCCCCTGCGGCAATACCGGCGCGCAGATGGGCGGCTGGTTCCGCAAGGAACTGAAGACGGTCGACGATCTCAAGGGGTTGAAGTTCCGCGTTGGCGGTTTTGCCGGCAAGGTCCTGGAAAAGCTGGGCGTCGTGCCGCAGCAGATCGCCGGCGGCGACATCTACCCGTCTCTGGAAAAGGGCACGATCGACGGTGCCGAATGGGTCGGTCCCTATGATGATGAAAAGCTCGGCTTCTACAAGGTAGCGCCCTACTACTACTACCCCGGCTGGTGGGAAGGCGGTGCTGCGCTGCACACGATGATCAACGTGGCCAAGTGGAACGACCTGCCGGCCGGCTACAAGTCGGTGCTGTCCACCGCCTGTCAGGCGGCCAATGTCGACATGCTGGCAAGCTATGATTACAAGAACCCGCCGGCGCTGAAATCGCTGATCGCCAAGGGCACGCAACTGCGCCCCTTCAGCCCGGAAATCATGTCGGCCTGCTATGATGCCGCGCTGACCGTCTATGACGAGATCAACGCCACCAATCCGGCATTCAAGAAGATCTACGAAAGCCAGCTTGCCTACAAGCGCGACGCCTATGTCTGGGCGCAGTTGGCCGAATACAACTATGACACGTTCATGATGATCCAGCAGCGCGCCGGCAAACTCTGAACCCAAAGCCCGGATGAAAAACCCGGCGGATCCGATCCGCCGGGTTTTTTGCGGCGCGCCGCCTCGTTCGATTGGGCCTAGTTCGACGGGGCCGGCGGCGCCGGGCTGAAGCTTGGCACACCGCCCCCAAGCCCGCCAAGCCCGCCATCGAGCGCGCCGCCGCCAAGCGACGGCATGTCCGGCAGCTTCAACTCGATCTTCGATGCATCGACCGCCGGACCCTTGTAGACCATGACCATCTGCGGAAAGGCGATGACCAGGCCGATCATGACGACCTGGATCAGCACGAACGGGACCGCCCCCCAGTAGATTTCCGTGGTTTTGACCGGCGCCATGGTCTTGCCGGTGATCTTGTCGAGATAGGGCACGCGCGCCGCAACCGACCGCAGGTAGAAAAGCGCGAAGCCAAAGGGCGGATGCATGAACGAGGTCTGCATGTTCACCCCCAGAATGACCCCGAACCAGATCAGGTCGATGCCAAGCTTTTCGGCAACCGGCGCCAGCAGCGGCACGATGATGAACGCGAGCTCGAAGAAGTCGAGGAAGAAGGCCAGGAAAAAGACCAGCAGGTTGACGACGATCAGGAACCCGACCTCGCCCCCCGGTACCGAGATCAGCAGATGCTCGACCCACAGATGCCCGTTGACCCCGTAAAAGGTCAGCGAAAAGACCCGCGCGCCGATCAGGATGAACATGACGAAGGCCGAAAGCCGTGTGGTCGAGGCCAGCGCCTGGCGGATCACATCCATCGTCAGGCGGCGTTTTGTCAATGCCAGCGCCAGCGCGCCGACCGCCCCCATGGCGCCGCCTTCGGTCGGGGTGGCGATGCCCAGAAAGATCGTGCCGAGCACCAGGAAGATCAGCGCCAGCGGCGGGATCAGCACCATGATGGTCTGCTGGGCCAGCCGTGACAGAAGATTGCTGCCCGCCATCTTGTCGGCCAACGCCGCGAAATAGACGCAAGCCACGCCGAGTGCGGTTCCGAGAATGCCGGCATTGTCGCCCATGCCATCGGTCACCCACCGCGTAGCGGCATAGGAAAGGCCGATGGCTGCCAGAATGGCGATCATCAGCGACCAGCCCCCGGTGCCAAGCGTCCGCGCCTCGGGTGGCAGGGCGGGCACCAGCTTCGGCCGGAAGATCGACAGAACGAAGATATAGCCCATGTAGATGCCGGTCAGCACCAGGCCGGGGATCAGGGCGCCCTTGTACATGTCACCGACCGACCGGCCGAGCTGATCGGCCAGCACGATGAGCACGAGCGACGGTGGGATGATCTGCGCGAGCGTGCCCGACGCGGCGATCACTCCGGTCGCCACCCGCCGGTCGTAGCCATAGCGCAGCATGATTGGCAGCGAGATCAGGCCCATGGCGATGACCGACGCGGCCACCACCCCGGTCGTCGCCGCCAGCAGGGCGCCGACGATCACCACCGCATAGGCAATCCCGCCCCGGATCGGGCCGAAAAGCTGACCGATCGTGTCCAGCAGGTCTTCGGCCATGCCCGACCGTTCCAGAACGATCCCCATGAACGTGAAAAACGGGATGGCCAGCAGGGTATCGTTCGACAGAACCCCGTAGAATCGTTCGGGCAGGGCGTAGAGCAACGGCCAGTCGAGCGTGATCTGCCCTCCCGACGACGGCGCGAGCCAGACCCCGACGACGAAGAAGAAGAGCCCGTTCGCGGCCAGCGAAAAGGCCACCGGATAGCCGACGAGCAAGAAGAACACCAGCGACACGAACATGATCGGCGCCATGTTCTGGGCGATGAGTTCGATCATTAGCCGATCTCCTCGACCAGCGCCTTGCCTTCCAGTTCGGCCGCTTGGTGGGCCGACACGAAGGGGGTCGGGTCGGGGATCAGGCCCCGCATCACCGCGATCTTCTTGATGATCTCGGACAGGCCCTGAAGGGTCAGAAGCAGAAATCCCGCGAACAGAAGCGCCCGCGCCGGCCAGACGATCAGCCCGCCCGCACTCGACGACATCTCGCCCGAGCGGATGGCGATGACCATGTAGTCGTACAGATAGTAGGTCATCAGCAGGCAGAAGGGCATCAGAAAGAAAAGATGGCCCAACAGGTCGATCCAGTGCTGGACCCGCCGCGAAAGCGCGCCATAGACGATGTCGATGCGGATATGCTCGTTTTGCCGCAAGGTATAGGCGGCGGCCAGCAGGAAGGCGGCGCCGAAGAGATACCATTGCAGTTCCAGCCAGGCGTTCGACGACATGTTGAACGCCTTGCGGACCGTGGCATTGATGGCGCTGATCAGGATCGACGCCAGGATAAGCCAGGTGACCGCGCGGCCTATTCGTTCGTTCAGCCCGTCGATGAGCCGCGACAGCGACAACAGTGCTTGCATGCAGTCCTCTCCCCAGGAGCGCCTCGAGGGGCGCCTCGGGGCGCCCTCTTTTTGTCTGCCGGCATAGAAGCAGCCGCTCGCCGAAAAATCAACCGCCGGACGTGCGCTGCAACAGATCCCAGCGGTTGCCGAAGGGGTCGCGCCAGACGGCGACCGTGCCATAGGGTTCGTGCCGTGGCGCTTGCTCGAAATGGACGCCGGCTGCCCGCATCGCCCGGTGGTCCCGGTCGAAATCGTCTGTCTCAAGGATCAGGAACACCCGTCCGCCGGTCTGATTGCCGATGGCAGCGCCTTGCGCCGGGGTGACCGCGCGCGCCAGCAGCAGCGCCGCGCCGTCCGCGCCGACCCCCGGCGGTCGGATCGTGACCCAGCGCTTGCCCCCGCCCTGATCCTGGTCGGCGGTCAGGCGAAAGCCGAGCTTGCCGACATAGAAGGCGATCGCGGCGTCATAGTCCGGGACGACCAGCGCCAGCGCGGCAATGGATTGGTGCACCCTCAGGCCCGGACGGGCCGGGTATCGGGCAGGGCGATGCGCGCCACCTGTTCGGCGATCGGATCGACCGAAAGGGGATGGGTCACGCCGGTATGGTCGGCTGCATTGCCAAGATCCTGCCAACGGCCGGCCTTGTAGATTTCCACCGCGCTGAAATTGGCCTTGTAGCCCATCTTGCGGCTGCCGGGCACCCAGTAGCCGAGATAGACGTAAGGCAGGCTCGCCGCGCGGGCGATCTCGATATGGTCGAGGATGATGTAGGTGCCGAGCGAATCGCCGGCCTTTTCCGGGTCGTAAAAGCTGTAGACCATGCTCAGCCCGTCATCGAGCACGTCGGTCAGGCAGACGGCGGTCAGCTTGCGGCGCCCGTCAGGTTCATCCGGCATCGCGGTATATTCGACCACACGGCTCTTGACCGGGGTTTCCTCGATCATCGCGGCGAACTCGAAAATATCCATGTCGGCCATGCCGCCGTCGGAATGGCGACTGTCCAGATAGGTGCGGAACAGCCCGTACTGGTCTTCGGTGGCCCAAGGGCTGGTCGCCTCGCGGCGCAGGTAGGAATTCTTGCGGATCGCGCGCTTCTGGCTGCGGCTCGGGCGGAAATCTTCGACCCGGATCCGCGCCGACAGGCAGGCCGTGCATTCGGCGCACGACGGGCGGTAAAGCACATTCTGCGACCGGCGGAACCCCTGCTTGGACAAGGAGTCGTTCAGCGTGATCGCATTGTCGCCGGGCAGGGCGGTGAAAAGCTTACGCTCCGACCGGCCCTCGAGATAAGGGCAGGGCTGCGGGGCCGTCACATAGAATTGCGGCGCAATGGGCAGCGTATGGCGCATGAAAGCTCTAAAGGCGGAATGGCGAGGCTAGAACATCTCTACGTTAGCAAGGCGAAGGCCATCCGCCAAGTGCGCAGTTGACGGGACCATCACAGAAGCGCGCCCGCGCCATGACGCGGGCGATGCCATGGAGGCGGGGGCCGGCCGAAGGGTTTCGGCCGACCCCCGTGCATCAAGGCAGGGTCAGTACTGGCCCGGGGCGTCACCGCCCGAGCCTTTGGCACTGTCGGCGTCGCTGTCGCGGGCGGCCTTGGCCCGATCGTCCAGATATTGGTCGAATTCGGACTTGTCCTTGCTGGCGCGCAGCCGCTCGAGGAACGCTTCGAACTCACCCTGCTCGCGCTCGAGCCGGTCAAGCGTGTCGGCCTTGTAGGCGTCGAACGCGCTGTTGCCGGATGACCGGAAGCCGTGGCGGTGGCCATGAAAGCGCCCGTGGGCGCCGAAGTCGCGCCGATGGGCGCAGCCCTTGGAAAACATGCGTTTGCTCCAGATCATATAGGCGAGAAGGCCAAGGCCGACCGGCCAGAAAAAGATGAAGCCAAGGATCATGGCGGCGATCCAGGCGCCTTTGCCGCGGTCGTCGAGCCAGGTTTCGGCCCGGGTGGGCCAGGCGGCGATTGTGGACATGGGTTCCTCCGTCGAACAGATGTGAATGTCTTTCACATGGACAAGATCGGGATGCCGTGTTCCGCCGTCAAGAGGGGATGTGAACTATTTTAACATCAGCCCTGCGCGCCGGCGGAATTCCATCGGGCGCATGACTCAGCCGGTAAAGTCGGCCAGCGCCGCGCCCGAAATCCGCAAAAGATCGGCGGGGACGATGGCAAAGACATGCCGGGGCGTGCCGGCGGCGGCCCAGATGCCGGGAAAATCAAGAAGCCGGCGGTCGAAGAAGGCCAGCGGTGGGGTCAGATGGCCGATCGGGGCAACGCCGCCGATGGCAAAGCCCGTGGTGGCGCGGACGAGGTCGGCATCGGCCTTGCCCAGAGGCTCGCCCGCCAGTGCACCGGCCCGCTCCGGGTCGACCCGGTTGCCGCCGGCGGTGATGAAAAGCGCGATCCGTCCCGACTCCCGGCCCTGAAAGACGATCGACTTGGCGATCTGGTCGACCATGCAGCCCGCCGCGCGCGCCGCGTCTTCGGCCGTGTGCGTGCCCGCGGCCATCTCGACGATGGTCGGCGCGATGATGGCTTGGGCCAGGGCGGCCGCGACCCGGGCGAGGCTCTTGCTCATCTTAAGGCTTTCGTTCGGGGGTGGACTGGCCCATGGGAACCCGATGCGCGGCAAAGTTTCAATGCCTCCGGCGGGGATATTTTTCCCGCAATGAAGGGGGGCGGTTGACGGGCCGGGTGGCACGGCTAGGGTCGGGCGCATGAGTTTTTCATCCCGCATACGCCGCAGCCCCATTCCCTATCAGCCCGACCGGGGCCGCGAGGCGGGCGCGCGCTTTGCAGCGCTGCCGCCCGAGGTTCGGGCGCTGATCGAAGGGGCGGCCGGATGCAGCCCCTATCTTGACGGGCTGATGGCGCACGAGGGCGACTGGCTGGAAGGGGCGCTGGCCGGCCCGCCCGAGGCGGCGCTGGCCGGGGTTCTCGCGCTCGGCGAGGGTCTTGGGTCCGACGCGCTTGGTCGGGCGCTGCGGTTGGCCAAGGCCCGGGTGGCGCTGTTGGTCGGGCTGGCAGATCTGGGCGGGGTCTGGGCGCTGGAGGAAGTGACGGGGGCGCTGACGGCGCTTGCCGACATGGCGGTCGGCCGGACGTTGGCGGCGCTGGTCGGCGACGAGATCCGGCGCGGTAGGCTGCCGGGGATGCAGGCGGAAGATGCGGCGCAAGGCGCGGGCCTCGTGGCGCTGGCGATGGGCAAGATGGGGGCGGGCGAGTTGAACTATTCGTCCGACATCGACCTGATCTGCCTTTTCGATGAAAGCCGGTTCGAGGCGGACGATGTGCAGGAGGCGCGCGCCAGTTTCATCAAGGTGGTTCGGCGCATGACGGCGATCCTGTCGGACATGACCGCCGAGGGCTATGTCTTTCGCACGGATCTGCGCCTACGTCCCGATGCGTCGGTCACGCCGGTCTGCATTTCCTTGGCAGCGGCCGAGGCCTATTATGAGGCCGAGGGGCGTACCTGGGAACGTGCGGCCTATATCAAGGCGCGGGCCGCGGCGGGGGATATCGCGGCGGGAACCCGGTTCCTGGCTGCCCTAACCCCCTTCGTCTGGCGCCGGCATCTCGATTTCGCCGCCATCCGCGATGCGCATGACATGCGGTTGCGCATCCGTGACCACAAGGGGCTGCATGGCGCCCTGGCGCTCGACGGGCACAATCTCAAGCTTGGCCGCGGCGGGATCCGCGAGATTGAATTCTTCACCCAGACGCGCCAGTTGATCGCCGGGGGGCGCGACCCCGATCTTCGGTCGCGGGGCACGGTGGCGGGGCTGGCGGCGCTGGCCGGAAAGGGCTGGGTGGCGGCAGACGTGG